>Ga0075467_10002790_pt1 | contig 13655 bp, 13 predicted proteins | sample DEB08_DNA_9_FD_75067 | JGI IMG/M metagenome (GOLD analysis project Ga0075467, IMG submission 75067) | Aqueous microbial communities from the Delaware River and Bay under freshwater to marine salinity gradient to study organic matter... | ecosystem: Environmental > Aquatic > Marine > Coastal ...
CGTCAGTCAGTTGTTTGAACAACCGGTATGATGCACCAGACAACCGCTCATGCTCAAGCAGCAATGATTGAGCATTATTACTTTGCTCGAAGTAGTCGCGGTTAAGATTCGCAGATAGCGTCGTAGAAATAAGTGCCAGTAAGACAATCAGTGCGGCAGTCAATCCAAAGTCGAAAAGTTGATATTTATACATCGTATGCAACCTAAAATATTCTCCGATACCAACTAATGCCAACTAGTACCAACATTAAAATAGAGCGTGGCGAGATAATAATGAAACAAGATCGGTTTAAACCGTCCATAGTCAAATTGCATCTTCGGCGTCAATAACGTTAATAAATTCGCCGTCAGTTACGCGCTCCCTTTATTCTGATCACCACCCGATGCGAGGTATTTTGATAGATCTGATCTATCTTTTACACCGAGCTTTTACACCGAGCAGATCGTTCACAAGGGCGAATTTGAATCACCCAAGCCAGTAATCGCAAATCTTCTGAATCTTAGAAGTGTTTTGAGATTGTAAATTTACTATTAATAAAATAGGTTGCTTTTTTGCAGTAATTTCTTCTTTGATCTAAGCAAAATAATACGACGATAAGATGTGAAAGGTAAGAAGCGCTGGCAATAGCCAGAGCAACCCATAATGTACTCGAGACCACCAAGCTCTGTGCTGCGTCAGTTTAATGTCAGTCCAATGATGATTACGAGACATGAAAAAACCCACAAGTGAGCCTGTGAAAGTGACTAAGAGAAACACGATCATTAACGCGAGATTCAAGTTCTCACCAAGCCTAAACCCGGTATGCACTATCAAAGCAAGCAAGGCAACCAATCCAATCACAGTGTGTACGAAACGCCAGTTGTCTAGGTTACCGTAAGCAATTTTTTTCCAACGTTTTCTACCAGATATCGCAGCGCTCAATAGTACCAGGCCTAGTAAAACGTAACCCGTTGTCTGCTTATAAAGGCTGCCATACCAAATCTTCTCAAACTGAAAAGCAAACTGTACCGATCGATCAAACGGCAATTTCGGGGCAAAGAAAGTGAGGATAATTAGTGCGATCGACACCAAAGATGCCCAATAAATGGCTTTGTAATGTCGCATAATAAGGTTCTCGACAGGCTCATGTAACATTGTCATCAATAGCGGTTGACAAGAACCACAAGTAACTCCTGCTTCCAGCTCTCTGCCTAAGCCAGCCAAAGAACGATTGCCCGCTTCCATACTCTTCGAGATTTCGCCGCGCGTGATACCTTTACATATGCACACGATGTAGCTTTCGGGTTGATCTAAGATCGAAATCTCACCTTCGCTCCATAGTTTACCTACTTTTAAAAACTGGCTTCGCGCGGTGAAGGGTAGTTTCTCTTTACTCGTAATCATACCCGCTACTCGGCCCAATTCAGACCAATCACCAATGATTACAGCACCGACAATGCGACGGTTTACAATATAGAGCTTGCGATAGACATTTCTCAGGGTGTTTTTGCAGACAATGCTCTCTGCGGATTGATGATTTACATTGCCGAGTACCTGACTGGAAAAATCTCTAAATTTAAACTGCAATTCTCCTGGTTTTCCGCTGTAGGGAATGGCCTTAGAAAGGATATGGCAAACACATGTTTCAGCTTGCTCATAACATGAGCTAATCAGTCCATGTATGACTCCAGAATGCTCGGCGCACCCTCCAATCGCATATATACCATCGCAATTGGTGCGCATAAAGTCATCAACTAAAATGCCATTGTTAACCTCTATCTCGGTGTGATCTGCAATCTTCGTGGATGCTGAAACACCGGTACACATCACGACAGAACTAACCGCTATCTCCTTTCCGCTATTTAGGCGAACGCCTGTTACCGAGTCGCCTCCGCGTATCTGTTCTGCCAAGTCTCCTTCAATTATAGTCACTCCGATTGAGCGAATATAATCAGCTAGCACGCCGCGCGCGTCATCATCCAACTCGGGTGCAAATAGGCTCTTGCGAACTTGTAGATACACCGTATTAAGCTGTGTTTTCATCGCCAGTGCCGTTTCTATTCCTAATGGACCGGATCCAACTACATAAACATCTTGGTTAAGTCTTCGACGCCGAAGCAGCTCTTCAGCATCCTCCATTGAGCGGAAAAAATAGACGCCTGACTTGTCGTCTCCGGCAATGTGTGGCGCGTTAACATACGATCCTGTAGCCAGAATAAGCTTATCGTACGCGTGCTGGTTGCCATGTTGGTCAACGACTAACTTTTCCTTGATGCTTAACGAATGAACTCGACAATTATCAAATTTAGTTAAACGCGGAGGTACTATAGGTAGACTGTTATCGAGATCAGATCTATCAAGTTCGCCAGCCAGGAAATACGAAAGCTGCGCTCGATTATAGGGGTTCGAAGCCTCAGCGTTAAAAACTTTAATACTAACGGTGTCTGATTTATTTAACAGCTCATTAGCTACTTTAACACCGGAAGGTCCAGCGCCAATAATAACGATATTATCCACAATACTCTGCCCTCCGTTAGTTTTAACCTTCGCTATTACTTAATCCCTTAAGTAGGTTTGGGTAAATAAGCTCTTGTTAAAGTCTGCGCATTTACCAAAGGTGCTTCGATAGATTTACTTAATATCGGAGCACTCTGGATATCCTTTCTTCAATTGGCCTGCCTATGATATTACGCCTAACGACGCACGGACAACTAACTATGTGTGTACAACTAATTACGTACGTACAAAGAGTACAGATCTCTTTCTTCAAGCTGCACGCGACGTACAAGCGCTTGCCCTATACCTTGATAATCAGCTTTAAACGATTCGTGAGCAACTTCGGTATATTCAGGTTTATCGTACTTTTTGCAAAACGCGATTACCGCATTTGCGATGTCATTCATATCCTTTCTAAATTCTTTAACAATACTCAAGGAGTGTGTGTCCCTGCGCAAGGATTGTTCTAGATATACATAAAACTTCACATTTTCTTTAAGCAAATGGCTTTGAAATAATGATTTAAACTCACTTAAGTGTAAGCAAAGAGTGTCAAAATCTGATTTCTCATAACCTTCACTCCATATCTTGCCAAATATTTCGACAAGCATTTCATGATCTCTTTCTAAATTTTGAATAAGCCCGGAATCGTATTGCACTCCCTTACTTTGTGAGTTGGATTGCTTCAAATCTCTAAGATCTTTTGCTGCTTTGCGAGCAACTTCTTTTTTCTTTTCGGGCCTGCCTTTAAAAAATTTCCCTACAAAGTCAAACATACGATTTCGTCCATTATTCTGATTAAATTATCCCTATTGTGCCGTATATCCAATGTGTAAATCGAGTGCTACACAACTATATCAACACAACGTCCCTAACTGACCACCCAAAGGTAACCTTTTGATTCTTAGCGAATCGATGCTAATACAGAAGCTTGCTCTTAGCAAGCCGATCTTCGACTTCAAAGTAAAATTCTCATGACTTATCAACGCCTCAAAGATAGGCAGAACTTAACCTTATATCCATCTATTATCTTCTAAGCGCATAACTGCAGACCCAATTTATTCAACCATAAACCCGTTAATCTGAAAAAAAATCCGCTCTCGTGGCCAGAGCTGTAAGCTACGATCCGCGGATCACCCAATTTTTTTACAATGTGGATATTCCGCAAATCGAGCCCAATTCGATATCAAGTTATTCGGGGCATTGGAGATATTGTCTTTTGAGTTGCTTCAAAACGATCGAATAATTTGTTTCCGACCTCGTTACACTCTACGTGCGCATCAGCCACAATCATAGGGCTTAAGTGAATACCTCATTGCATCCTTTTTGGGCCGAGCCAATTACTAAGAAAAACGGTTCATTAGCCTTCCCAGCTTGCAATTTCGCCGCTCTTCGCATGGCATGTAGGCTGCTTGCATCGCTTCAATATAAAACCATTCACAGTCAGCTTATAGAGATCGCTTCAGGCGCCCATAAGTTTCTTTTAACTCATTGCCTAGGATGGAAAATGCCTGGCCGAGCTCATGCGCCGATTCGCCAGATGCCTTGCCTAAATGACGTCCCTTAGATTGTAGTTTTTCCCACTTCTTTTCAACATCCTGCCATTCATCGCGAACTTCCATACTGGCAAGATGCACTTTCAGGTTCAATTCGTCACGTTCTTCTTTGAGCGAGTCGATAACAGACTTGTAGGTGTTGCTTATATTGTCTTTGGTATTCATATGAGTATCCTGGTAGCTGAAGAGCCTATGTAGATTAATGTATAGCCACAGCAAACTAGGATTGCGCTATCTTATTGATCTAATTCAATTAAACACTCTTTGCCGCCGATATCGGATTGTACTTAGACCGCAAGGAGGTTAACCAAATAGTCTCTAAAACCCCATCGTGAGCCTAACTACTGGCCCGCGCGGCAAACCAACCCCAAACTTTTTCTATTTGCGAGCCCAGTAACAAAAACACTACGAAAACTGTAGGTTCAATCAAACCTGTGGTTATCGACGCAATCGCGGGGCCGGGGCAATAACCTCCGATCCCCCAACCAACGCCAAAAATAGCGCTGCCGACTATCAGCCTTCGATCGATATCTTTGCTCGTTGGCAATCGAAATTCATCGTCAAAAAGCGATGTTTTACGCTTTAATACAAAACCAAAGCTAAACATGGTTAAGCCGGTGGCTGCGCCAATCACCAGCAGTAAGCTCGGATCCCAATTGCCAAATATATCTAAGAAGTTTAATACCTTCTGTGGATTAACCATTTGTGACACACACAAGCCTAAACCAAATAAGGCACCCGATATGACCGCAACCAGCGGCCGCCTCATGAGCCCATACCAATCAAGTGTCGCACAACATAGGTCGTGGCAACCCCGGCAACAATAAAGGTAATAGTGGCGATAATCGAACGCATCGAAAACCGTGCTATACCGCAAACCCCATGACCACTAGTGCAGCCACTGCCTAATCGGGTTCCAAATCCAACCAGCAGACCGGCAATCGCCACGTTGGTCAGTGACATCTCGCTGCTTGGTGTATATTCAGCTGGGGCCAGCCAGAAAAAAATCGCCGATGCAGCTAGTAATCCGGCAACAAACCACCAACGCCAAGCGGTATCGTGCTCCTTACCTTCGAAAGCACCGTAAAAAATACCACTGATGCCGGCGATACGGCCATTAAACAACATCAAGATTGTTGCACTGAGGCCGATTAGTAAACCGCCCAAAATTGCCGTAAGGGGAGTGAAATTTTCCATTGAATTGTCACCTAATTAGAGTTGCTTAGAGTAAACCAAGTTTGAGTTAGTAATAGAAACCTCAGCATACCTCGACGAACGGATCAAAATGTCTGGAATGCCGTCACTTTTCGTTAAAAATACCCCAAGGGCACTTATAGACCTAACAACAGCCAGCAACTGGCTGCGTTTTCCGCCTCAATTGAAGACATTTCAAACACTTATTTTCTCGTCACTGAGTTATGCTGAGATCTCTACTAAGTTGATTCAGGTCAACTAACTAGTTTTTATTTCAATCAATACTAAAATATCAACAATTCCTTAGACCTAAAGCCAATAGCAAAATGACCGAGCAGTTTCGATTTCTACCCATTGCCAAGCGCTTAGCGTCGTATCAAGCAAGTAACTTCAACGGTGATCTGCTGGCGGGCGTGATCGTAGCTATCATGCTAATTCCACAAGCAATGGCCTACGCGATGCTCGCTGGTCTGCCACCCGAGATTGGTTTGTATGCCAGCATGCTGCCGTTAATTATTTATGGCTTATTTGGTAGTAGTAATTTTTTATCAGTCGGCCCGGTTGCAATAACTTCATTGCTGGTTGCCGCTACCATTGCTGAAACTAACGTAAGTGGCACAAGCGGCGGAGCCGTTGCTGTCGGCCTCATGTTGGCCCTTTTAAGTGGCGCAATACTATTAACAATGGGGCTCGCTCGTCTGGGCTTTTTGATCAACTTCATCAGTCACCCAGTTATTATTGGCTTTGTCAGTGCTGCAGCTATTCTAATCGCGCTAAGTCAGCTAGAGCATATTTTGGGGCTCAATATACCCAAGGACGTCTCTACGCTCGAGATTCTGCCCTATGTTGTGGCTAATGTGAATTTGGTCAATATCACCACCTTAGCCATCGGCCTAAGCTCGATAATACTATTGCTGCTCACTGATAGGCCCTTAGCGGCTATGTTATTGCGTTTCGGCGTCGCAGCAAACATAATTACTATTATAGGTAAACTGGGCCCTATCTTGGTTATCGTGCTCGGTGTGGCGAGCGTGACCTTTTTCAGTTTAGATCAAACCCAAGCCGTCGCCATAACTGGCACTATCCCCGCGGGATTACCGCACATAAGCGTCAGACAATTCGATTTTTCAATTGTTCAGCAACTTATTGTGCCTGCGCTAGTGATTTCCTTAGTCGGGTTTGTGGAAAGTATTTCGGTGGCCAAAGCGCTGGCGAGCAAACGCCGCCAAAAGGTTGATGCCAATCAAGAACTGCTGGCATTGGGAATGGCGAACTTAAGCGCATCAGTGACTGGAGCCTGCCCTGTGACCGGTGGCTTTAGCCGCTCTGCCGTGAACTTCTCCGCTGGCGCGAACAGCGGCTTAGCGTCGATCATTACGGCTATTTTCATTGCGATCTCGTTACTATTTCTAACACCGTGGTTTTACTACTTACCTAAGGCCGTACTCGCTGCGACAATCATGGTTGCGATTGTTAAGTTAATTGATATACAGGGCTTTATTGCAACATGGCGTTATAACAAAGCCGACACAGCCTCACTAATCACGACGTTTTTATCGGTTCTCGCTGTCGGCATAGAGGCAGGCATAGTGGCTGGCATCCTGGTGTCAGTTTGCCTCTATCTATTGCGCACCAGCATGCCGCACATTGCCATTGTCGGTCGTGTTGGTAAGTCTGAGCATTTTCGCAATGTAAAACATTATGACGTAGAAGTTTATAGTGACACGCTGATTATTCGCGTCGACGAAAGCCTCTACTTTGCCAATTCGCGCTACCTAGAAGACCAGCTTCTTGCCGCCGCCTCTGAACATAAAAAGCTTAAAAACATTGTGTTAATTTGCAGCGCGGTCAATTTTATCGACAGCAGCGCCGTTGAAGCCTTACAAAACCTTATTATAGAACTGCGTGATTCGGGGGTTACCTTTCATTTCGCGGAACTAAAAATACCGGTATTGCGGCAACTCGAACGCAGTCATTTATTGAATGGATTGGCACCGGGTAAAGTGTTTATGAGCACTCATGACGCAGTCCAAGAACTGTGTAAATAGTCCGTCACTGGTTGCGTCACCATCCCTCCCAACTATTGACTGATATCACCGAATCCTTAAATCAGCAATCAGTGGCAAATGGTCTGAGGCAACTTTGGTCATTTGATTAGACGGCACAAACACATTGACTACGTCGACACCTTTATCCACAAACATATGATCGATGCGCATTGTTGGGTAACGACTCGGGAATGTCTTATTTACAGTTTCTCCATTATTTTGCAACTGAACATCGTTCATTCTCTTGGCGACTTGTTTATAGGCGTACTGCTTCGGAGAGGCGTTAAAGTCACCACAAACAATCAACGGCGCTCGCTCATTTGTGAAGCGTGGCTCACTCAGTAAATAAGCTATTTGTGTCCGACGCTCTTGCGGGGTTACGCCCAAATGCGTATTAATAATTGAAAAGCTCGCTCCATTAAAGTCGATTTCAACATGTAGAGCGCCGCGTGCCTGCCCTACCGCTGGCATTCGACTTCGCAAAGGTGACACACTGGTGAATAAGGGGCTGGCATCGATAAGCCGCATTGAATGACGCGACAAAATCGCATTTCCAAACTGCTCCCCGTCAAAGCAGCGTACCGGATGAAAAATACAGGTTCATATTCAATTCAGCGGCCAGCGCCCTCGCTTGATCAATATGCAGCGAGGCAGCACGATTTACATCTACTTCCTGCAAGGCAATGATGTCAGGCATGTAACGATTGATTACTCTAGCAATACGTCTTGGCGCAACCTTGCCATCCATGCCAATACAGCTGTGTACGTTATAGGTCATCACACGCAGACAACCGTTGGGTTTATGATAGTTTACTGCGGAGCTTTGGTTAACTACTTGATACACCTTTGGCACTTCATCTAAGATTGTCCGCGCCGCATTATGTAGGTCGATAAATCGTAAATATGAGCGCTCACGTGCAGGTAAAGCGGTGTCTTCAGGGATAAGCGCAAAGGCGTGCGTTTCTTGATCACCCGGCCCGCCATGCGCACCGTTTTCAATTCTAAAACTGATCGGCGCTTGCTTAGCATGCCAACCACAGAGAGTGGTTTGGCCAGCGAACTGATGATGAACTTTGTTGATCATATCGCTACAAACATCCTCTAGAAACGGATGATGTTGTCCGAATATTATTTGCTTGTCCGCTGGCAGCTTCCAATGTCCGTCAGCTCGCTCAACATGCACCATTCGGTCACCTTTTGAATCGAAATCGGCGACCATGGCCATTGGCACATGACTGTATTTTGCCAAACTAGTTGCGATCTCTTTAAGTTGCACTAGGCTAATGTCATGGTCAATATAGACCAAGCCTATAGGCCCCATGGCCGCAACTTGTACCGCGGAATTAATTGCTTGCTTGTCTGTCTGGTCTTTACCGCTTAGCCAGGCAGAGAGCTTTTTACTACCCAGTAACTTAATGTGCTGGGCGTCGCTATAATCAACTGAACTTTCGTTCTCGCGCGGAGCCACGTCATATGGCGTGCTGCAATAACGCGCTACGGCCTCGCGAACCGTCGACTCTATCGTTGTCGAGAATTCTACTGGGTAACTTTGTGTCGGCTCTTGACCATGGTCGGAATATACCCAAATATCGTACTCTCTATGTTCAGAAAGCTTGGCCGAAGGCCATATTCGCGCGATCGATTTATCCAACCCTTTTAAACTCCAATGGGCAAATTTTGACTCTGGCCCACGTCGGTGTGATTGTTCGTCATAGCCTAAGAAGTTTGCATGAATCACCGGGAGACCGCGCGCCGCATCGAGTTTAACACCAATGGTTACCAGTTCCCGCAACAACACCGAAACTCCGACTCGCAGAGGCACGAAGGTCAATTCCTTTAATAGGTTTTTGCCACCAATTACACCACGCACAAAATCGATGATTGCCATGAAAAGCTCGAACACAATTAATAGCACAACGCGCACGCCACTAACGATATTGAGCAACACAAACAGCACCATTTTATAAACGTTTTTAGTTGGGATAATGCTGTCCTATCCTAAGGATGATGCGCAAAATGAACTCTCTGCCGCACCACCGGTATACAGGTTAGAGTACACGCTACCATCTTTAAAAAGCGGATGGCCTTTTCTCATTAAGCTTTGTTCAATATCGGCAGCAACATTCAGATCCAACATATGCACAGGCTTTTTGTCACCCAGTCGTTTGAACTTAAAAGCTGGAACACAGCCGCGAACCCCGTAGAAAAGTTCCCCTTATACAGCGGGTGTCGAAGACGGTACACCTGAATACAATGAGTGCAAAGAATAGTGATCATCATTGAGTAGCGAATTTAAGAAAGGCATGGTTCCTGAACTCGCGGCTTTCTTGAATTGCGCATGAGATAGCCCGTCTATCTGTAAAATGATCAAACCACGCTTGTGATCTTTGTTCGATGCCTTTGTCATACCAAAGAGCCAAACGACAAATCGGTTTCTACTGGAAATACGTTTGAGTTGTCGGTACAACTTTTCTGCACGATAAATCATAAATTTGTCTTAGTACTCCGATCCTTCAATATTCATAGTGTCAGCATAGGCAACAATATAAACCCGTGATACAAAAAACTTTATCATGGCATTTTGTTAATCAGGTTCCACATGCACAACGACATCGTCAAAACCGAAATGCGCGAGCAAAGCCTGTTCGATCAATTCTGTCACCGCGTGAGCCTGAGCCATGGTTAAGGTCGCATCAACAGTAACGGTCACATCCGCACTACCGCCAGTGCGCGCAGAGCGTGCACGCACTTGTTGCACCGCCTCGACATGGTCAATGCCCTGCACTACCCGTTTCATTTCTTCGGGCTTAAATCGACTGTAATCGACCAAAATTGGAATAGCGCCTAAGAATAATTTAACCGCCATGTACAAAATTATTAAAGCAATCAATATCGCCACGACGGTATCAAAAAATGCGTAGCCTCTAGCGGCTAACTGCCAGCCAGCAATAACAGCGAATGTGGTCAGAACATCGCTTAAGGTGTGCTTAGCGTCCGCCTGCAGCAAGTCGGAATCGAGGCGCTTAGCCCAATAGTGCTGCCAGACCGTCAGGCCAATATTAATCGTTAGAGTAAGCGCTAATATGATCAAACCAATTCGACTATGGCTAACCACTTGGCCGTAATTACTGACTGCGTTAAGTAGCAATTCTACAGCCACCACCGCCAACATTACCGCAATCGCAAATACAGCCAGTTGTTGATACTTAGCGTGACCATAATGATGGTCACTATCGGATGGCTTTTCAGATATCCGTAGCGCTAAAAACGCGATAATATTATTACTAAAGTCGGTCAGCGAATGCATCGCATCGCCAATGATAGCGCCGGAATTGGTGCTTAGACCGACCCATAGCTTCGCCATCATCATGACCAAATCGGCCAGCCCTTCGACAATAATGATGGTTCTCACTTGCATGTGCTACGCGCCTATAAAGTATCGAGATAGAAAACATTACAACATACAAAGCCGCTAAAGAATTTGACGCAGATTAAACCTAGATTGATGGGTTAGCTGGGGGGGGCGAGTTGTTAACTCAGGCGCCGCGCTCACCGCAAGCACGCAGTGACCACTACCACTACAGTCACTACAGTCACTACAGTCACTACAGCCACCACAGTCACCAAAGGCGCCTAAGAAATGGGAAAATATCGGTCGCCATTAGATGTCGCCCAAGTGCCTGGGCGGCTAAGTCGCCTGCTCTGGCGTGAGCCCAGGTGCCTATCTTGGCGGCCTCACTACAAGAGTGTTTTTGTGCTAGTAAACCGCCGATTATTCCGCTTAAAACATCGCCCATACCGGCCGACGACATCGCTGGGTTGCCGAGTTTACACACAAACGCACCAGTATTGTCGCACACTATTGAGCCCGCACCCTTGAGTACGATAGTGCCACCAAACACGTTTTGTAGCTCAGTTGCTGCGGCTAAGCGATCAGCTTGAATATCAACAACGTTAACATTTAACAGAGACGCGGCTTCGCCTAGATGTGGTGTTAATACCCAATTTTTCTTAACCTTACGCGAGTTCAACTGACTCAGTAAATTCAAGCCATCGGCATCGACTACCATTGATTGCGTGGCACTCAAACAGCGTTCAAAAACATGCTGCGACCAGTCTGATTGACCCAGCCCAGGGCCGAGTACCAACACGCTTGGTCGCTCGAGTATCAACTCAAGTTGCTGATTAGATTCGATACTACACGACATGATCTCTGGCCGGCGTGTTAACGCAGCGCTAATATGTTCGCTACGCGTGGCGAGACTAACCATACCAGCTCCGCTTACCAAGGCCGCTTCTGCGGCCATAATCACCGCGCCACCAAATCCGTGATCCCCGCCCACCGCAAGCACATGCCCGAATGACCCTTTATGAGAGTCTGCGGGGCGTGGAGCCAATAGTGGAGGTTTAAGGGATAGAATCTGCATATATCGGTCTCTCAAAGTAGGCTTAGATGGCAAAAAGCGTTTAAAAATGTCGCAGGCAAGTCGAAACTTAGGCCTAAGGTTAAATAGCCCGTCAGTTAAATCGCTCAGAAGCTAATCGCACCAGCCGAAGGCCTCATAAGCATTTGACGGCCATTGATCATAACGCATCTATGGCATTACAAGCTAAATTCACTCTCCATTGCAGAATAGGATGCTGCAGAATTGTCAAGTTTGATCTAAGTCAACAGCGACTTAATAACCCACTTTTCCTTAGGCGCATCATTAGTTGACCCACGTCAAATTGAGTGTTGATACGCCCACTATACTGAATAATGAGATAACACGTTAAGAGAGAGAAACAAACATGATTAAGCGAGTTTTAGTGTATGCCTATGGCAAAATCAACCACGACCACACCTATCGAGCTGCGACTCACTTCGCAGTAAAACACAATTGTCAATTGACCGGTATTTTCGTAACTGATGATTACAGCCGTTTCGCTACAATATACGGGCCAAGCACGGTCAACATGGCGCACCTTTACTACACCAAGCAAAAAGAGTTTGAAACACAAGCGAAGGAACACTTTAGCGAAATTTGTAAAGAAATCGGAAGCAATTCACAATGGCATAGTCTTTCCAAAGTAAAGGCTCAGAACAAACCCGCGATGTATACAGACGTTATTTTTGTATCGCAACCAAGCGCGGAAAATCACGAAGTCTTTGATGATTTACGTTTTGTCGACCATTTAATCATTGACACCGGTATACCGGTCATCGTAATACCAGAATGTTGGAGACAAAAAACATTTGCTAGCCATCCTATGTTGGGCTGGAAAGAGTCTAGAGAAGCCGTTTCAGCAGTGCGCCAAGCACTGCCATTAATGCGCCGAGCTAAACAACTAGACATCGTTACCATCGTGCCGTCGCTTGACCAAGATTTAGACTTGGTTGCAGGTGTCGAAATCAGCGCTTATCTTGCCGCACATGATGTAGAGTGCAAATTTCAAGCGATAGAGGCTGCCACTGAAGATCACAATGAAGCCGCAACCATACAACGCCACGCGATTATGCATCAGTGCGACTTGATCATAATTGGCGGTTATGGCCACTCTAGGCTAGGCGAAATTATTCTAGGAGGAGTAACACGCGACCTATTGAACAGCGCAAAAGTGCCGGTGTTGTTCGCGCACTAAACCTTAGACATTAGCTTTGTAATCTTTGAGTTCACATGAATGTTGTCATTTCGATCTTCTAGAACTCTTGATTTAAACGCTAGTTCGGGGCGCTCGGCGCTATAGTCATGGCATATGACTAAGCGCGTATCATCAGGCAGTGCCAATACCTTTTGAATCGAATCGTATAGCTGATCGGCACTACCACCGGGGAAATCCACACGTGCTGTTCCACCTTCTGGCATAAAGACTGTGTCCCCTACAATGCGGCGTCACCAATAACATGGATCATGCAGGCGGGTGTATGACCTGGGCTGTGAAGCGCGATACAGTTTAAGTTACCAGTTTCATACGCCTCATTACCTTAAAAGAGATAGTCGAATTGCGAACCGTCGCAGGGAAAGTCTTTAACCTCATTAAATACGGTTGAGAACGTTTCTTGAACGGTTTTTATTTCCGCTCTGATTGCAATCTTTCCACCTAAGGCTTTTTTAAATAGGCCGCGGCAGAAATATGATCAGCATGTACATGCGTTTCAATGAACCACTGCACATTCAAATTATTAGATTCGATGTGTTTAACAATTCTATCGGCGGAACACGTGGTTAACACCCCAAAGGCGTAGTCAAAATTCTATACACTGTCGATGATCGCACAGAACTTATTTGCGGGGTCGGATACAACGTAGGAAAAAGTGATGGTGTCTTGGTCAAAAAATTCGCACACTTTGGGTACCAAATTAGGCGCCGGTTTAGATCCTGTGACGCCAAGTGTTTGCAG
>Ga0075467_10002793_pt1 | contig 13643 bp, 13 predicted proteins | sample DEB08_DNA_9_FD_75067 | JGI IMG/M metagenome (GOLD analysis project Ga0075467, IMG submission 75067) | Aqueous microbial communities from the Delaware River and Bay under freshwater to marine salinity gradient to study organic matter... | ecosystem: Environmental > Aquatic > Marine > Coastal ...
ATAAGAGGAAATTTTTATGATTAAAATCAATACCTTAAAATACATTTTAAAAACTTTTAAATGCAAAAATAAAATATTATACGATAGGAAAAATATTATGAAAAAAGAAAATATGTTTTAAAAAATAAAATCTATATAAAATATTTTAAAAATGTTTGGAAAATATTAATAACATGAATGATGAGGAAAAGCTATGCAATAAATGACTGTAAATACAATTGAATAACTGATTGAAATAGACTCAGTAATCGCAATCTATTGATTGATTCTCTTTGAATGACTGTTCCACAGGTTCCGCATTCAGACGGCTCCAGCGTAGCTACGTTAGATTTAGGGGGTGGTGCCCCGTGATCCTGGCTTCATACAGTGTATGAAGAATACTAATCGGAATCGGCTAGTATTATCACTATCACTAACCAGAAATCAACACCGTAATGTTTTTAAAATAGTGTGAAAATGTTTTAAAAATATTTAATTGAATCTAACCATCAATAGAATGTTGTTACATCGTCTGAAAACGCCGTATGTTGGCGCTAGCGATAAAGTGGCCCGTTATTGTTCGCTCTTTCTGGCTATCGATAGTGTATTGATAGGTAATCCTTTCTTTCGCGGCTACCTAATCAAGCTAGTCTGCGGTATTTTCCGTGCCCACAGGTTTGACAAGTAAATACACAATAGACAATACGTGCCATCGATTGATATCCCTCCCTCCATTAAAAATAACATTCTTTTCACTCTGTAATGTTTCCTCCAGCGAAGTCCGCTAATTAGACATAGCATACTCACATGAAAAAACTGTGGTATGAATTAAAAAGTCTATGTGAAAGCAATCGAACGGGGAGCCGCACAACACAATCTAAGCGTTACCGAGATCTTAAAGCAATTGCTAATACGCTAGAGACCTTAGGCTACAGAAATATGGTTAGCCACTCCTTAAAGCCTAAGCATATCGATGCGCTTGTATGAACGTTTTTCTGGGCTTTTAGGTAAGCTTCGTGCAGTATTTTTGGTGGCTATAAATATAAGGTTCGTACCGTAGGCTGGTTACGATAAATAAATGTGAATCACCTAAAGCTCTTAACTATAGGAGAAAATTATAGGGTCCTAGCAAATTCGTGGCAATAATTCGCCAGTCGGTAAATCTAGGATGCGTTTCCCACCAATGGCAGTACCTAAGGTCACAAGAGCAGAGGCGGTTTTTTGCACGCTGCCGATGAGCGCAGCTTGTGTATTATATTGCTGCATAATGTTCAGTGCTCTAACTTGATCCGTGGGATTTATTAGCGCCACAAAGCAGCCTTCATTGGCGACATGCAATGGATCAATACCAAGAATTTCACAGGCGCTGCGGACATCGTCATTAACTACAATGGCAGATTCCTCACAGTCGATTTGCAATCCAGAAGCCAGTGCAATTTCATTCAACACAGCGGCTAGCCCGCCGCGAGTGGCATCGCGTAGGCAATGAATATCAATTTCGGCTTTAAGCAAGGCGAGAACTACCTCTGCCAATGGAGCGCAGTCACTTTTTAAGTGACTATCAAAACTCAGATTTTCCCGTTGCGCCATCACGGCCATGCCGTGGCGGCCGATATCGCCCGAGAGTAAGACAGCATCGCCAGCATGCACCTGCGTTGGGCCGATGGCTTGTTCATGTTCCAGTACACCAATCCCAGTGGTATTGATATACATCCCATCGCCATGACCGCGCTCGACTACCTTGGTATCGCCAGTGACGATATGGACATTGGCGATATCGGCAGCAGTGCGCATGGATTGTACTATTCTCCACAGGGTTTGCATTGCCAAACCTTCTTCGAGAATAAAGCCCACACTTAAATAAAGGGGTCGTGCGCCACACATGGCAAGGTCGTTGACGGTGCCGTTGACAGCGAGACAACCGATATCACCGCCGGGAAAGAATAACGGATTGACCACAAAACTATCGGTGGTCATGGCAATTCGCTGTTGTTGTGGTAGAGACTGTAACAGAGGTTGTTGCAAATATTGCGGCAGAGTCAATATCGCCCCATCGTGAAGAGTGTCTAGATCGGGATTATCAAAGGCGGTGCGAAAGAGTTTATCGATAAGCTGGGCGCTCATTCTCCCGCCACTGCCGTGGGCCATTAATACCTTGGGGTGATCCGCTAAGGGCAGGGGGCAGTTAGGCGTCATACTGTTCATGTCGAATACTTGAAATAAGCGGCGCAAGTCCCTTCGCCAGAGACCATGGTAGCGCCTAACGGATGTTCAGGGGTGCAGGCTTTGCCAAAGGCTGTGCATTGCTTGGGTTTCTTTAAGCCTTGTAAAATAAGGCCACTAATACATTCTTCCGGCTCTTCTACCGGTGTGTCAGCAGCCATACCGAAGCGTTGTTCGGCATCGAAACCGGCGTATTGAGGGCTGAGGCTCAAACCACTTTGCGGAATATCGCCTATACCACGCCATTTTCGGGAAGTAATGCGGAACACTTGAGCGATTAAATTCTGTGCCGCTGTATTGCCTTGCTCAGTGACCACACGGGCATATTGATTTTCAACTTGGCAGCGGCCTTCTTCTAACTGTTTTATGCACATATAAAGCCCCTGTAAAATATCCAGCGGTTCAAATCCGGTGACCACAATGGGTACCTGGTATTGATGCGCCAGCGGTGTATATTCCTGTGTGCCCATAATGGCACACACATGACCAGCCGCCAGAAAGCCCTGCACTCGGCTTTGGGGTGAAGATATAATGGTTTGGATCGCTGGCGGCACCAGCACATGAGAGACCAGAACCGAGAGGTTGTTAAGTCCTTCCTGAGCCGCTTGATAAACCAGCATGGCATTGCCGGGCGCCGTGGTTTCAAAACCGACGGCAAAAAATACAATGTGTTTATCTGGATTGTCACGAGCAATCTTCAGGCAGTCCAGCGGCGAATAGATATAGCGCACATCGCCGCCCTGTGCCCTGACCGATTGCAAATCCTGAGCACTGCCCGGTACTCTCAGCATATCGCCAAAAGAACAAAAAATAACGTCTGGCAGACTCGAGATTGCAATTGCCTTGTCGATCATTTCCAGCGGTGTGACACAGACCGGACAGCCGGGGCCATGAACCAGATGGATATCGTCAGGCAGCAGATCGGCAATACCAAAGCGAACAATCGCATGGGTCTGGCCACCGCACACTTCCATAATCGTCCAGGGGCGAGTGGTAATGGCTTTTATCGCGGTAAGATATTGCTGCGCTGCTTCGCCATCGCGATATTCATCGATATATTTCATGACTCAGTGTCTCCGGATGATTCCGTTTTTTTGGTAGCATCGAGGTTGATATTGTCGAGAAAATCGAAGAGTTGTTTGGCTTCTTCCGGCTGCACGATGCTGATGGCTATGCCAGCATGTACCAATACATAATCACCAATAGTGGCCTCCGGTACGAGAGCGATATTGGCTGCTTTAGTAATACTCCCAAAGCGTATAATACCGGTGCGTTCCAGTGCAGTATCACCGCGGGTGCTGAGTATTTCTCCGGGTATGGCAAGGCACATTAGTTTGTCTCTCTTAGCAATTTATTTCTCAAGGAGCCTCAATAAAGCGAGTATTTGGCCTGCAGCCAGGCCACCGTCATTAGGCGGGATCTGATGATGCCAGTAGGGTTCGAAATCAGCCGCGCGTAATGCCGCAATCGTTTTTTCGAGTAATCGCTTGTTCTGGAAGCAGCCTCCCGTTAAAAGTACTCGGCGGTGTTGCTGTTGCTTGGCAAACGCGACGATCAGAGCGGCCAAGGTATTATGGAAGCGTGCGGCGATAATACCTGGGCCCATATTTTGAGATACAGTGTTTTGAGAACCAAGGTTTTGTTTGTGTTCATGTAAAATCTGTTGGATCATCGGTCGCCAGTCAATGATGCTTTCTTTTTTATCACTATCATAACGAATATCAATAGCGTATTTGCCGTCGTCATTGTTATCGATGGCTGCATACTCAAGCGCCATGGCGGCTTCGCCCTCAAAACTATTGTGATAACACAGGCCAATTATGGCGGCTACGGCATCGAATAGGCGACCGGCACTGGTGCATAAGGGTGTATTGATGCCTTTGTCTATGGCCTGCGCTAGCAGCTGTTGTTGTTGCTTGGTAAAGCCCAGTTCAAGGCTTTTTTTAAGGCTTGTTTTAAGGTATGGCTCAAGGTATGACTCGAGCTTTAGTTGATCCGTATTTTCTGCCATAGAATAAAGCAGACCAAAGGCCGCACGGCGAGGTTCGCGCACGGCGCTATCGCCACCAGGTAAGGGGAATGGCAGCAAATGCCCGAGCCTTTCATAGCCTGTCGCGGTGATATTCAGCCATTCTCCTCCCCAGATCATGCCATCAGTTCCGTAACCGCTGCCATCCCAAACCACGGCCAAGCAGGGCTCGGTCAGCTTATTATCGAGCATGCAGGAAAGTGCATGGGCATAATGATGTTGCACGGGCAGGGTATGTTCAAAACGCTCAAGGGCCATTTGTGTCGAGTGGTAATCGGGGTGCAGATCATGGGCTACTACAGTCGGTATTTCCCGGTAGAAATCCGTCAACATAGCAATGGCTTTGCTATGGGCAGCGGATGCCTCGGGCGAGTCGAGATCGCCGACATGAGGACTAAGTATCAGGTGCCGGCCACTGGCAACAGCCACGGTGTTTTTGAGTTGCCCGCCCACTGCCAATAGCGCTTGTGAAGTGCTTTGCTTTGGTTTGGTAGGGATTGTAATAGGCAGTGGTGCATAGCCCCGCGCCCGGCGTAAGATCATTTCACCACCGACGCGGATACTGCTAATGGAATCATCACAGCCATTGATAATGCGGCAATTATGGTAAAGAAACAAATCGGCAATACCCTCAAGGCGTGCATGTACTTCTTTTTCATCGATGCAAATGGGCTCATTGCTGCGGTTGCCGCTGGTAGCGACTAGCGGCCGATTCAGTGCTTGCAGTAACAGATGGTGTAGCGGGGTATAGGGCAGCATAACACCAAAATAGGGATTGCCCGGCGCAACCTCAGGGGCGATATGCGCAGGGTGATTATGTTCAATAAGCACAATGGGTGCAGCGGGCGAACGCAATAATTTTTGTGTTTCAGGGCTGAGTTTACAATCACCCTTTACCTGTTCCAGTGACGGATACATCAGCGCAAAAGGTTTTGATGGTCGATGTTTGCGGGTACGTAGCGATTGTACCGCTTTTTCATTACCCGCATCGGCCAGCAGGTGAAAGCCAGCCAGCCCTTTTAAGGCAATAATGTTGCCTTGTATTAAAGCCTTGGCAGCCTCTATGAGAGCGTTGTCACCGCTAGCAAAGACCGCGTTATTTTTATCGCTTAGGGAAAGTTGTGGCCCACAGTCTGGGCAGGCAATAGGCTGGGCATGAAAACGCCGATCGAGGGGATTGCGGTACTCTGCGCGGCAGGCTGCACACATAGTAAAGTCGCTCATGCTGGTACGGGAGCGGTCGTAGGGCAGCGCGGTCATAATGCTATAGCGTGGGCCGCAGTGGCTACAGTTGATAAAGGGGTAGCGATAGCGGCGGTTATCTGGGTTGCGCATTTCCTCTAGGCAATCCTCACACACTGCTATATCCGCAGGTATGGTTGCAGGCATGGGCGCCGTCAATAAATCAGTGTCAGTGCTCTCAGTGCTGGCGATAATAATAAAGTCCGCACTGTTAGCGCTGGCGCTGGTTTGTTGTAGCGGTAGATCGACGGATTTAATCTGTTCAATGGTGGCCAAGGCAGGTTTTTGTTGTTGCAGTTGGCTTTTAAACTGCTTGATATTTTCCCTGTTGCCTTCAACCTCAAGTATTACACCTGAAGTATTATTCTGTACCCAGCCGCTTAGGTGATGCTGTTTGGCTAGGCGATAGACAAAGGGACGAAAGCCCACGCCCTGCACGGCACCGCTGATGATTAATCGGCACCTTTGGTCATTAGTGATAAGTTCAGGCTGCAAGTTCAACACTGTCTAATAAAATATCCTGAGCGTTTGGGTCACTGTTATCTTCAAGCTGAATGATTTTCAAGGTGGCGCCCTCGGCGACGGTGCCTTTGGCGAATTCATTAAAATGTTCAGTGAAGTGTTCGGGTGTTATATGGGATAGCGCGCCAAGTTTGACACTGACGGTTAGGACTTTTGCCTGGCCCTTGTCTAAGGATTTATGGTTTAAGGATTCATGGTCGCGGGAAATACTGTCGATTTTGCGGAATAAATCCGCCATTAATGAAAATTCATGCATGTCTTTTCTCTTTTTCTATTTCCTTCTCTGAATTGATGGTATGCAAAATCTGCTGTAATAATAGTGTGGCGGCTTTTTTTAAGGTGTCGGAAAGTTTGGTATCCGCCGCGAATGATTCCCCCTCTATGCCGTAAAACAGTATTTTGGGGGGTAGTTTATCGAGAACCCGCGCTAATTCCACTGCCTCGGCAATGCCAAAAGCATGGGTGGAATAACTGCGGAATTGATCGGGTAGGGCCTGTGTCTGTAAGTCGATATGATGAATGGTTCCCGCTGTTGTGCCAGAGGAAACCGCGTCAATTAAGATCGCAGTATCGTAACCTTGCCAGCAATCGATTAATGCCGCGGGTTCGCCATCGTGTTCGATAATGTCTATTGTATTTGTTAGTTTATTCGTCCTCTTATTCATTAGCTGTTCATTAGAGAGCGCTTGCTTAATTTTATCGGCCAACAAACAGCCCAGGGCATCGTCGCCTCGATAACGATTACCGATACCTATAATCAAAGTACGGCTTAAAGTACAGCTTAAAGTACGACTAAGCAGAGCATCTACCTTCACGATCGGTCTACCTCCAATTTTAGGAAATGAGTCGCGCAGGAAATACAAGGGTCGTAATTGCGAATGGCCTGTTCGGCATGCCATTGTAATTTTTCATCGGGCAGGGACAGGTGTTGCGGTACGAATTTCCATAGATCATCTTCGATCATTTTTTGATTTTGCGATGTGGGCGGAATAATATCGCAGTCGAGAATATCGCCACTAGTATCGAGTTCGTAGCGATGGTAAAGCATGCCCCGGGGGGCTTCGGTCACGGCAAAACCGGTGGCGGCCTTGGGTTCAATCGGTATACAAGGTTTATCTGGTTTTTGGTAAGTACGAATAACCCGCAGGGCCTCATCACAGGCATAAAGCACTTCGATACTGCGAACAATAATACTCTGGAAAGGGTTTCTGCAGACTTCCCCCAGGCCCGCTTGTTTGGCCTCATGTTGAACCTCGGCAGGGAGCTGTTGAAAATTCAAGGCGTAACGTGCCAAAGGACCCACATGGTAGGATTGTTCGCTGCCTTTCATAACGCAGTGTAGGGCGTTGGAATGTTGTACGTGAATTTCTTCAAAATGCTGGTCAAAGTCAGCCGCACTGATATTTAAGCCTTTATTAGACATAATACGGCCCTCATTCATAGGGTATTCTTGAGGGTGCTGTAGCGCGACAAAGGTATAATCCTGTTCAAAATCGGGGAAGTCGAAATTTTTAACCCAGCGCACGGTTTCCAGTGCTATCTGACGTGCCTGCTCTAGCTCTGGGACAATCGCCAGCAGTTCGCTATGGCTTGGCGAGCGGTAAAAACCACCGACGCGTACATTAATGGGATGGACTTCGCGTCCACCCAGCAAGCTCATAATGGTGCCGCCCATTTTTTTGAGTTGCAATCCCTGTTCGACAATTTTGGGATAATCCTTGGCCATATGTACGGCGCTTTCATAGCCCATAAAATCGGGCGCGTGGAGCATATAAATATGCAAAGTGTGGCTCGAAATCCATTCACCGCAATAGAGCAGGCGACGCAATGCTCGCAAGTCGTCATCGACAGTAATGCCAAAGGCGTTTTCCATCGCGTGTACGGCACTCATCTGGTAGGCCACGGGGCATATTCCGCAAATACGGGCGGTAATATCGGCAGCTTCGCTATATTTGCGGCCGCGAAGCAGCCCTTCAAAAAAACGTGGCGGCTCAAAAATTTTAAGCTGCACGTCAGTTAGAGTGCCATCGTCAATTTTTAAATACATCGCGCCCTCGCCCTCGACGCGGGCAAGATAATCCACCTTAATGGTTTTGGTTTTCCCTTTCCCTTTCAATTGAGGTTGTGTATCGTCATTCATTTATTGTCACTCATATAACACTACGAGCCCCTTGTATGAATAGAGATAAAGTTCTCAGGCACTCAATAACTAGCCTGCATTTTTGAGTGCCTGAGGACAAAGCTTACGATCCCGTCTCACGCTCCTTACCTGCGTCCATGCAGACAAAAGATCATTCGTGTAAAGGTCTCAAATTGCAGTGCCCAAGGAAAATCATCTACACAGTTTTAAGTCGGAGCAACTATTTTAAGTCGGAGCAACTATTTTAAGATGGAGCAACTATTAGCTTATCAATAACTTTATTCACACCTTGTGCGGCCCATACAGTATTCTCGATTAACTCTTTCTCAAAATACGTATCAACATGGCCACTTAACGTCACCATGTCACCTTCAGCCAATACTGAGACATGATTAGCTTCTATTTTGGCATGGCGATGCAAGGCTTTAACAATCTTATTCTTAAGATCACTCGCTTTAAGATGTTTACGAAGAATAATATTATTGTTGATAGACTTGACACCTGAAATAAACTCTATCTGCCTTTTAGCAGCTTCTCGCTGATACTGCCAATCCACTTTCCCACTTAAAGTGACACAACCATTTCGTACCTCTGCTTTAATATCATCCCCTGGAATGTGTGCATTCCATTCAAATATATGAGCAATACGTTCAGCGATGTCTTTGTCGCTTCCTGCCGCTTGATGTGGAAGCTCAACTTCCATATCGTCTGCGATGGCGCGCACCCCCCTGATACGCTTTGCGACATTTTTTGCAGCTTTTTTCTGAGAAAAATTCGATACGACCCCTGTTAGAGTCACAGCGCCATCTTTAATGATAACACCCACTTCGGTTTCTTTAATTTTTGGGTCCCACTTCAATTCTGCTTGAATATCTTTTTTGATTTCTGAATCTGATCTGTGTATGTGTGTAGTCATAATACTTTCTCCTTCTATAAGTTATTCATGGTTAATTTACCCCTGAAAATAATCAACTACACATGGGCACCTCTAAAAATGCACTTTTCACGCGGTAGCGGCGTCAGCTCCGTACTCCCAATGTTAAAAACAAGGGGGCATTTACTCCGTGTAAACTGCGGTTCTACCGTCAAGCGGCACCGAGGTCCGTGCGGTGCTTCCTTACTATCACGCAAAAATCACTACTTTTAGAGGCGCCCATATTTCGCAAGTTTATTTTCATTTGGAAAGGTATAAGATCATCCCCAGACACAAAAACAATTGATGCTTGTCAAATAATGTGTATAAAAAGCCGTTGGCTCAAAGAAACTGAAGATAAAGTGATTTTAAAAATACTGGCTAACAAGTATTCATTCTCAGCAGAAAGGGTGCACCAGATTGAAGTGCAAGTATTAAAGGGCATTAGAGATAGCGTCGAAGTACATATATCTTGAGAATGTAGTGCTAAATATGGGAATCGTTAAAGATGCTTGTACCCGATAGATAACAATCCCGCTGAGTTATAGATCTCCCCTTTTACTATTCAGAAGAACTGGATATTTGTTAAAAGCCAATAGCGTCAACCCTCATAGGGGCCACAGAGGATTATGTCTTTTTTTGTTGCAATATCCCTAGGCCCTCCATTTCGTAGTGGGACAAAAAAATTCAACCCGTTAAATAGCGGGCAGGTATTATACTTACCCGCTATGAGCCTCCTGTAAGCTTGATGCTATTTCGATTGAATGGCGATACGCTTAGTTTCCTGATGAGCAATAGCTTTCCTTGGGATAGCCAATTTTAATACACCATCTTTGAGCGTTGCATTAATCTCATTTGCATCGGCGTCTTCAGGTAACGACAGAGTCCTTTGAAAAGTACCCGTGCTGCGCTCAACGCGATAATAATGTTTATCGTCTTGCTTGGTTTCACTTTCGCGCTTTCCGCTGATGCATAGGATATCGTTTTGAATATCAATCGATAGATTGTCTTCATTAAATCCGGGTACATCCACGGTAATTTCATAGTTTTTATCGTCGGTAGAAATATCTAAACGCGATAGACTTTGGCTTCCACGCAGGGATGGAAAGCTTGCATCGCTTGGTTCCGATAAGTTACGCAGAGAAGAGCCTAGACCAAACTGATTAAAAACGCGATCAAATATCTGATCCACCTCACTATGCAATCGCAAGAAGGTATCATTACTGAAATCTGATGGTAGCGATTGCACTTTTTGTCGAGTGACTGGTATTTGTTGAGATTGAGACTGGTCACTCTCATGCTTAAACCAATTCCAAGGTTTGAGTTTTCCTAAATCAAAATTTTCTAATGTCATAACAAGCCTCACAAAATAATTGCATGTGAAAAAAACAGGGTCAAAATAAAATAGGCTGCGCGTTATGCGCAGCCTGAAGCTCGCCTTAGGCGGCTTGTTTACCCTCTTTTGAGGTGTCGTGCTCAAGGGTATTGGTTTTCCCATTAATAACGATTTGCTTAGGCTTCATCGCTTCGGGGATCTCTTTTACCAACTTGATATTGAGTAAGCCATCTTCAATAGAAGCGTCCGTGACTTCAACGTAGTCGGCCAAATTAAACTTGCGCTCAAAGCTTCGATTAGCAATACCTTGGTGGAGGTAATTAGGATCTCTGTTTTTCTCCTTAGAACCACGAACGGTTAAAACACCGTTTTCAACGTTGATATCCAGATCCGATTGTTTAAATCCGGCAACAGCCAGTGAAATTGCATATTCATTTTCACCTAAGGATTCAATATTGTAGGGTGGGTAGCTAGCTGAAACAGAATCAGTGGTCATAGCTCGATCCAGAATGGAAGCCAATTGATCGAAACCAATGGTACTGCGGTAAAGTGGGCTTAAATCTAAAGTAGTCATTGTTTACATCCTCCAAAAGAAGCAACATGAATTAATGAAAAAACGCGATGTAATTCCAAGCGGACATCATATCGACAAAGATAAAATAGGGTTTCTATCACGGGTTTCAAGGTCTTTATATATAAAAATTATTTACAAAAAAAATTCTCTGTTATAAATAAAAATTATTAAGTTAACCCTTGCAAATGTTCATTATAAGATTATATTCTTACTGTGTTTCAAAAAGTTAAACCTAAACACAGTATTACTAAATTAACCACAGAGTGGCTAAATAGTTACTGGAGTATCCAACATTTTAATCTTAAGCAAGCAGATCGCTCTGTCCTAATACCTTTACGGCCAAAATCAGGTATAGACAGTCAATCTTTCACCACCTGTAGAGTAAATCCGAGGAGGTTGTCATGCGAGTAGCACTCTTTAGCGACCAGAAAAAATTTGACGATATAAAATCCTACTCTGATGTAAGCAATGCTCATTTGAGGATAAGCCATACACAAGATATAAAAAAATTCTTTACATTATTGTTTTGTGAAAAAACCATTCCTTACGATTATGTCATTATTGAAGAGCAATTGGCCGGAACAGATTTTGATGATGTATTACAGTGTGCCTCTGCACATTTATCAAGAAACAAAATAGCGGTGTTATCACCTGTTTTTAGTCATAAGAATGATTTTTTTACCTTTGATGTCAATGAACTCAGCCTAAAACGGTTGGTCGATTATGTCAAAATCACGGGCTCAAAAGTACCACCGCTTCAGAGTGAGCATAACAATGTTATGGAGACCTTGGATGATTTTGAACGTATGTTACGTCGTTATGAGACCATCATTAACGGCGCTGGAGAAGCCATTGTCGGTTTGAATGAAAATGGTCAGATTACTTTCTTAAACGTCACTGCCTGTGAATTGTTAGGGGACCATAAAGTCGATTTGTTGGGTAAATCCTTAACAGAATTTGCTCTTGATTCGCCGATGAATAAGGGTGTCAATATGCGTTCATTTACAGGTAATTATCATGACAAACGACGAGTTGGTAGAGGCGTTATTTCTAAGCCTGATGGAAATATGATTTATGTTGAATACACTCAGTCCTATGTTGGTAATCAGGAAGACGATACCGTCAGCATCATGGTGATAGAGGACATTAGTGATCGAGTGAAGTTTGAAGCCAAGTTAAAAACCTTGGTTAATAGTGATCCTCTAACGGGCTTGGCCAATCGCCGTTATTTAAAGAGAGCGCTAGAAAATGAGCTATCTGAAAATCGCCAACATACCAGCCCTCTCATTACGGCATTGATTGACCTCGATGAGTTTAAACAGGTAAATGATCAATACGGCCATTCCGTTGGTGACAAGTTGCTAGCCTTAACGGCCAATCGATTAAAGGATCATCTTCGCCGAGGCGACTTGGTAGCAAGGCTTGGCGGTGATGAGTTTGTTATTATGTTTAAAGAAACATCTCTGGATGATGCAACAAGCGTTATTGAAAACCTTCTTTGCTGTATTCGAATACCGTTTATTTTCCAAGAAAATACCATAAAGCCCTCGGTTAGTATTGGTCTCTGCATGGCTAGACCGGAAGACAATAAACTTGATGATTTACTGCAACGTATGGATAAGGCCTTGTATAAGGTGAAGCGATCAGGGAAAGATGATTTTGCTTGGTACGTTGAAGAGAGCAATCGAGTTACATTTAATAAGTTTGTAGAAAACACATGACAAATGTATTAAGTATAAAAGGCGACAAGGGTTTATGGTTGCGTATGGCCGCAATACTGTCTAGGTTTAAATGAATATTACTCATGTTCTTCACTTGAGGCCTTAAAAGCTGGTGCATTTGCATTATAGGTGCGCATGAAACGAACCCAGTCTTCCTTGAGCATTCCGCGCTCTAATAACCAGTGTGATAGTCCTTCCATATTGGGTGTTTCCATGGGCCCGAAACAACCATAACAGCCGCGATTATAAGCTGGGCAAATCGCTCCACAACCGGCCTGGGTCACTGGGCCGAGGCAGGGCACGCCCTGGGTTACTGAAATGCAGGGGGTGCCGCGCTGTTTGCATTCGATACAGACGCTGTGGGTGGAAATAGTGGGTTTACGGTCGTGCAGGAAGGCAATAATGACCTCTAATAATTGCTGTTTATTAACCGGGCAGCCGCGCAATTCAAAATCCACAGTGACATGGTCGGCAATCGCGGTAGAGGTTTCCAAGGTGTCGATAAACTCGGGGCTAGCATAGACGATATCAATAAAATCGTTGACATTTTTGAAGTTTCGCAGCGCCTGAATACCGCCAGAGGTGGCGCAGGCACCGATGGTAACCAAGTGTCGAGACTGTTTACGCACGGCGTGAATACGCTCTTTATCATGGGCTGTGGTAATTGACCCTTCAACTAATGAGAGGTCGTAGGGCCCAGGCAATACTTCTCGTGAAGCTTCAGGAAAATTGGCGATGGTGATTTCTCCCGCCAGGGCGAGTAGTTCATCCTCGCAATCCAGTAAGGACAGCTGGCAACCGTCACAGGAGGCAAATTTCCATACGGCGAGGCTGGGTTTAGCGTTTGTCATTGAGCTTGTCATTGGGCTTTTTATTACAGTCGTCATCACACCTCCCTTACCTTGAATAAGTGCTCCAGCTGGTTAAAGGAAAAGACGGGGCCGTCCTTGCAGAGAAAGTAAGG
>Ga0075467_10002794_pt1 | contig 13642 bp, 13 predicted proteins | sample DEB08_DNA_9_FD_75067 | JGI IMG/M metagenome (GOLD analysis project Ga0075467, IMG submission 75067) | Aqueous microbial communities from the Delaware River and Bay under freshwater to marine salinity gradient to study organic matter... | ecosystem: Environmental > Aquatic > Marine > Coastal ...
GTCCTGCAATTACACCTTTGACCTCAAAAGCAGGGTAAAAATGTGAAGAGCCAAGAAATCCTTTTAGCTCAGCATTGTGGATTGGGATGCCATAATTTAAGGTCACCGCAAACACAATGCCAGCAATCGACACGCCGATTAACGCAGCAATTACCGCCAATACCAAGCTCTCCTTTACCAGCATGGAGCGGATTTTTTTAGGCGAGGCACCTAAAGCTCCGAGCGTAGCTACTTCCTGAGTCCTCTCAAAAATATTCATCATGGTTGAAAAAGCAAGGCTAGCTGAAACCATAATTATTAGAATAGTCATAATAATTCCATAGCTAAGCTGTAACGCCTGAGTTAGCTCTTCAAAAAGCTTTGCGCCGTCAGCCCAAGGCGTAATTTCGATCGCCTGAGATGAGTTTGTATAATGTTGTGTTAATAACTGATTTAGCTGAGCAGATGAAACAGAAAGATCAGCCCTATCTTTAAAGTGCAGATTAAGACGTGTGAGCGCAGTTTCGCTATCGATTAAAACTCGCGCAATATCGAGATTTAAATAGGCGTAATTGTCGAACCAGGCAGATAAAGTAATTGTTTTAAATAGGCCGGTCACTTTGTAATCAATTAAATTAACTCTCCTGTCAGCTGAATTGGCTAGTAAACGAACTTGATCACCAACGTTGATATTAAAACGCGTTGCATACTCATATGGCAAAACTATACCGTACTCGCCAGGTTTGAACATTTCGCCTTCAACGAAGGTGAAATTGTCTGCCAATTTTTTTTCATTCGTTTGGTCAAATGCCATTACCTGATAAGGCAAACTGTCGTCATCGGTAACTAACTTTACTTCAAATTCTAGGCGTTCGTCATAATGCTCAAACCCATCAACTTGACTCAGGCCGTTATAAAAATCTTCTGGAAGACTAAAATACTCATAAACTCTACCAAAAATATTTCTATCAATATCTCTCTTTACCGTTGATGAAATATAGACGTCGCCGCTGGCCAAGGTAACAAGATTTTTCGAGAAGTTTGCCGAGACGCCCGCTAGGAATTGTGAAAAATATACGATAATGAAACTTGAAAAAAGAATTAGCAATCCTAACAATAGATTGCGCGAACGTTGCCTTAAAACGTTTCGGAACACCATACTCCATTGACTTCCGAACCATCGAGAAAGCACGCCAGGGTTGATACTTTTTTGTGATGCGCCACTATTCATAACATCAATCATCCTTAATTAACTAAAAAATTCTAAATATAGATTTACTTAGAGAGTGTACTTTTTTGAACAATCAACCAGTGCTTCTGAGAAGCTCAACAGCATCTTCACTAGCGGCGTTCCAACAGGTAATTAATGTCGTTAACATGGAAACCAAAATGACAACAAAAAAGCCTATTAAGATGTTTTCAACATCGATTACCGGCAGCATCACCTTGCCGCCATTCATGAACTGCTCAACCAGAGTTACCGACTTCATGCCCCCAGCTTGCTTTAACTGAAACAGTAAAAATACCGCGATTACCAGCCCTGCCACGTAGCCGATCAAAACCTTGATCACGACTTCAAGCAAAAACAGTGAGATCAAGGGCCCTCTTGCCATGCCAATAGACATTAAAGTGCCAATTTCGCCGCGTCTCTCGTGTAAGCCCATCTTGGTGATAATGAGCACAATCACTAGCATGACAAACATAACCGCGCCAATTTGCAGGGCCGCCATACTTTTCGCAATGTTACTAACATTTCCGACTGCTTTGGCTAATTCTCTGTACGAATAGACACCTAAGAACTCTTTCTCCTCTTTGCTAAGAGTTGCTTCTATTCTCTCTATGACTTTCGGCAGTTGATCCACATATTCTGCTTTGACACGAATAGCAATTTCAGAGGTAATGCCACTATCATCACCCATATTATTTCCATACATCAACCCTCTAGCACTGGTTAAGTCGATGAGAAAAATGCCTTTCATATACTCATCAATCAATATCGGTGCCGTTGAAAAGCCGCTAATGTCATAGGGCCTACCGTTTGGTATTTCTTCGGGTGTTTCAGCTAAAACAAGTATTTCATCACCTATACCTAGGTTTGTTTTTTCAGATAATTCTTCGGAGATAAATGCCGCTTGAGAATTTTGTTCGATAACATCCAACATGCTCGAGAGGTCAGGTGATACACGCTTCTCAGCGATAGGGTCTACAGCCATGATCATCGAACCTGTGGAGCCTTTTTCATCACCAACCAGCGCGCCAAATCTTAAGCGAGGTGCAACAGCCTCAACGCCTTCTACCGCTCGCACCTTTACTAATAATTGATGGATATCGTCTGCTTGAATGTAGTGACGTAGCCGACCAAGAGACGCTTCAAAAAAATCCACAGGCACAGCTTTCGGCTTAACTTGAATGTGCCCAGTTAGAGTATTGATCATGCTGGTACGTAAGGTTTTATCAACCCCTGCAATTTGCCCCGTTGCAAAAACTAATAGCAAGCTGGCGATTGCAACAATTAAAGTGCTGAGCAACAGCCGACTTTTGTTCCTGAATACATTTCTTAACGCAATATGAACGATCAAAATAAATCCCTTTTAAATTTTGCCAATAATGGACAAAAATATTCTAAAACCAGGAGTGTTAGAAAAACCTAAAACGCCTATTCCTTGTGCTATCAATTCCTGATACCTAGACTACATGACGATGTCCTTAATCTATTAAAGTGACATGGATCTGGTTCAGAAACTTAGTTTCGATGCGATATACTAGCAAGCTGTCTATAATATGCAAGTTATAAATCAAAAGAAATTTATCGGTAACACCTATAAATGCGAATATCTCCGAATATTTGACGCTGCTATTGGCAGATCAGTATTACAAGCAATAACGCAGCAATGTGCTGGCTATTCTCCAAGGCTTAGTCAAACCGGTATCTGATCTTCGGACTTTCCTGTAATTAGCTTGGTGTCAGCCGATAATTGAGCCTTAAATGGCCAATAAGAATCCAAGCTTATATATTTGAATATAAATCTACCCTTCTATCTTGATGTACTTTTATTTGTCCGCGTACCTCGTCGATAAAATCGAAATTGATATTGGTAGAAATGAGTTCCTCATGAATTTGGCTGGCGGACGCCATAATATTTCCATACGGGCTTATGATGGTGCTGGTACCAGAAAATGGAACTCCAGTATCGTTTCCGATACGACTCGTTGCAGCGACAAATACCTGGTTTTCAATGGCTCTAGCTAAAATCAATGCCTCCCAGTGGGGCAGTCTAATCAGAGGCCAAGCCGCTGGAATAACTAGAATTTCAGCTCCCCTCAATGCGAGAGTTCTGGCAATTTCAGGAAATCTAATCTCATAGCATGTCATAAGCCCAATCAAATGCCCTTCTATCTCCACCACTCCTAATTCTTCACCGGCTTTCAAAAACAGCTGTTCACAGGTTGGTTCGGCGGTTATCAAATGAGTTTTTCTATATTTTCCAATTTGCTTTCCATTACGGTCTAAAACTGCAATTGAGTTATAGACATCGCTAGCGACTCTTTCCGAAATTCCGGCAATAACGTTAATGTTGGCTTTTGCCGCGGCTTGTTTAATACTTTCAATAACCCCAGAGTTCCAGTCACTGGATGTTTTAAGTATCACATCCATATCGTATCCGGTATCGCTCATTTCTGGGAAAACAATCAGATCATTCCCCTCGCTACCAGCGCGCTCTATCCAGCGGGTCATTTTCTTAGTGTTTTCTTCAACACAGCCTAATTGAACATCAATTTGAGCTAAACATATTTTCATTTTCGGTTTCCGGTTAAATTCAATTGAGAGTGTCATGGTTTAATTTCTTTCGAAAAATAAGCTAAACAGAAATTTGGTTAGATAATAAATTTTGCGAGTACGAAAACGCCACTTTGGTCTATTTGTTCTTTCTCGCCTTTGCAGTCATAAAAACGGCATCTGAAATTTTTCAACATTCTTGAATATTATGGTAAATACACTGGCTTCATCAATTTCGAAGCGGCACAAATAATCAATTTGCAAGTTATGTATGCTTGCAAATTGATTGTCCAAACGCAATTCAACTAACTTACTAGAGACATCCAATTTAGTAACTCTGGCTTTATCGAAACCAAAGTATTCCCCGACGAAAGGGTATATTGCTTTAAATAGGCTTTCTTTTGCTGAAAAGATAAGTGTCATTGCAATATTCGGCGGCAACTCACTCACGAATGCAATGTTTCGATCTTGGTGTGTGTATATGGAGCCTTCAAACTCTGAGCTTAAGTCGACGTCAATAATGTCTTCAACATCAACTCCAATATAATCTCTCGGGTCACTTGCATCGTGTGTTTGTTTTGCAACAGAGATTGCTCTTGAGCGACTATGAGTGATCGAACCGGTAAAACACTTTGGCCAGATGGGCGCACGGTTAACCCCTATTTCTATTTTTATTGGCTGCGTAATGTGGGGGCTTATTTGCAGTATGCTCGATCTTGCCGCGACCCTACCGGCTAGAAATTCTGCTTGGCGTTTAATCACAGACGCTTGAACCGAAGGCGGGCAAATGATGCTCAATTGATCAAATAATGAATGCGTATAATGCTTAATATTAAAAGCACAGGAAAAAAGACTGACTCCCGTTTTAGTGTCAAAATCCCTTCGCGTATTGAAAATAAACGGGGCTAGCTCTTGATCGTGTGTAGATTGAGTATTTACTGCATTCATATGTATCGTGGTTACGTCCCTTGCGCTAAATGCAGTTCGTTTTATTGGCTCGTCCTAGAGTGTTTTCAACACCTTTTAAGAAAATATTTGCCAGTAAGTTCGACACGTTTTCTTGCTAGAAAAAACCTAGTTTAATTAAAACCTATCGTCGAACCAGCGATGGTTTGTTTTTGTCGCCACGAATATTTCGCAGCAAACATAAAATTTATTAGACAGAAAATGACCTTGTCATTTAGTGCAGTAAGGCCTTGATAATTTCCTTTCAAGAGCGCTACTTCTTAGTAGTTAAATGAGCCTAGGCGCAGGAAACAAATCAAAAAAATTGTTGGTGGTAACATCGGCTAACTCTTCCAATGTAATGCCTTTCAAATCAGCAACAAATTGAGCTGTGTGCCGCACATTCGCTGGCTCGTTCATTTTACCGCGTAATGGCACCGGAGCTAAGTAGGGTGAATCAGTTTCAACCAAAACTCGGTCGATGGGGCATTTACGCGCGACATCTTGCACAGTAGTGGCGTTTTTGAAGGTGACGATGCCTGAAAATGAAATATAAAACCCTAAATCTAAGGCCTTTTTAGCCACTTCCCAGTCTTCTGAAAAGCAGTGCATTACTCCGCGGCATTGATCCGCACCCTCTTCCTTAAGCATTCTCATGGTATCCTCGGCCGCGCTTCTGGTGTGGATAATAAGAGGTTTGTTGACTTGTTTCGCGGCTTCTATATGACGAACAAAACGGTCGCGCTGCCACGTCATGTCTTGATCTTCTGAGCGAAAATAATCCAGACCAGTCTCACCAATCGCAACAATATTTTGATCTTGTCCAATGGCTACCAGCTCTTCGACACTAGGCTCTTTTACATCTTCGTAGCATGGGTGAACGCCAACCGATGCAAATATATTTGCATGTTGGTCAGCCAAGCTCTTAACCTGTGGAAAATCTTCGAGATTGACCGACACGCAAAGCATATGCGAAACGTCGTTTAGCCGCGCATTTTCGAGTAATTCTGGAAGGCGTTGCGCTAGTTCGTCAAAGTTAATGTGACAGTGGGAGTCTACAATTTGCATAATATTGAATCGATAAGCAAACGACTAGCATGAAAAATGCCAGTAATAGCTCTCTACCTAGTGTGTTTACATCGTATGTGTTGAACGCGTGAGTGAAACAGACGCTCCTAGTTTTGTCTCTATTAAATCTTTAGTAGCACGGGCATCATCACCGCCAAACTGAACCCCTACTCCGCGAGGCCTGTTACCTAGGGCTCCTGGAGGGCTAACCCAAACGATCGTGCCTGAGATATGAACAGGTTCAATTTCGTCCATGATCTTCACTAAAAGAAACATCTCGTCACCTAAACCATAGTCTTTTTGGGTAGGTACAAATAGTCCGCCATTTTCGATAAATGGCATGTAAGACATATACAATGCTTGTTTATCTTTAATAGCTATTGAGATCACCGAATTTCTCGGCTTGGCTAAACCATCATTCAAAGTTGCGTCATTCATATTCGCGTTATACCGTTATTTAGGCTTGGTAACAAGTAAAGTCGTGTTAACTCGGTAATTTACTGAAGTTATTTGATAGCGTTTCGAGTACTAATAATTCATCTACAGTGGTCGCCAGCATTCGCTTAGCGTAGTTTAATTCGTCATGTAATAAGACTATCTTAGCTCTTGATAGCTTTGCGCTAACCGAGCTAACCCATGATTTCTGTACTGGGAAAAATACGCTTTCGGGAGACTCAGACAGCGAGCTCCTTAGCAAGTCGGTTGCTAGTTTTTGCAAAATATCCACTGCTTTGGCGCTGCCTAAGCTTTGCCAGTTTTTTGCTACTTGTGTCACTTCAGCGCGGGACATCCAGAGGTTATTGACATCGGTAAAGACGGTTTTTAATGCGCCTAAATAGTCGTCGTTAAATAATCTAATGGCTTCAAGCGGCTGATTGTTCGACATCGAAAGGTAGGTATCAATGTCGGATGATGGCAAGCTGCCGTCTAATTCTAGCCAGGCCTTAGCCGATGCAAAATCGGGTTGACGAAAATTAACTAAACTACAGCGGCTACGAATAGTCTTCACTAACTTCGATAACTCATCTGTGACGATAATAAACAAGGTGTTGGCTGGCGGCTCTTCGAGGCTTTTTAGCAGTGCATTGGACGCATTGCGGTTCATCGTCTCAGCGTGAAATATTAATATCAGGCGATGCGTGCTTATGTGCGGGTGAGTATCTAACGATTGTGATAGTCGGCGTACCTGATCGATTGAGATTGTTTTTTTTGGCTTGCCTGAATGTTGTTCTAAGTACCGCTTTGCGAAGGCACCCAGTAGGTTATCCTCAACCGCTGATTCAGGCATCAGCACATGCAAGTCTGGATGTGAACCGCCATTAAAGAGAGACTCAGACTGATTGTGGGATCCAGTTATAACTAAGTGAGCCAGGGCCAGTGCCAGGTCGCGCTTGCCTAAGCCTGCATCGCCATTAAACAAAAGTGCGTGGTTCGAGCGCTCGGGCTCTAAGGTCAGATTCTGCCAAATCTCCTGATTCCATGGATGAATAGTAGGAGTGAAGTTAGTCATCAGCGACAAATGCCTCCATCGCCGCGTCAATCGCGCTGCTTACTGCATCGACAGACTGGCTGGCGTCGATCACTTTAATTCTGTTTGGTTCGGCCGACGCTCTGGCAAGGTAACAATCGCGCACACTCTGCTTAAAATTTAGTTGCTGCTGCTCAAACCGATCTGGGTCACTTCGTTGCCCCGCTCGATGTTCGCCTAGCTCTACAGGCAAATCAAGTAACACGGTTAAATCGGGTCTCAAACTGCCTTGCACATAGTCTTCCAATTGCGAAATATGCTTCATCGGCATTCCGCGGCCACCGCCTTGATAGGCATAGGTTGCGTCGGTAAAACGGTCGCACAGTACCCAGTCGCCGCGTGCCAATGCGGGTTCGATCACATCCTGGATATGCTGGGCTCGCGCTGCAAACATAAGTAGCAGCTCGGCTTTGTCGCCGATACGCTCATCGCCTGAGTTCAATATCATGTCGCGTATAGACTCACCAAGCGCCGTGCCGCCGGGTTCTCTCGAATGAATGAAAGGGATTCCAGCCGCCTCTAGAAAGCCCTTTACGACCTCGGCATTGGTGGTTTTACCGGCACCATCTTGACCTTCTATGGTAATGAACTTACCGCGTATCATGCTAGTCGCCCGCCGGGTTAGAGGAAAAAGCTCGGCGTTTTCCGCCAAGCTGATACTTGACCACAGCATTATTATGCTCGCTCAGAGTCTTGGAGAAATAGTGTGTGCCGTCACCTTTGCCGACAAAATACAGCGAATCGGTTTGCTCAGGATTTGCGGCGGCTCTAATCGCCGCTTCACCTGGCATCGCGATTGGTGTCGGCGGTAAACCATAACGTGTATAGGTGTTGTAGGGCGTGTCGGTTCTGAGGTCTCGGCGGCGGATGTTACCGTCGTAGCTCTCGCCCATGCCGTAAATTACGGTTGGGTCGGTTTGCAAACGCATACCTATTTTCAAGCGATTATTGAACACGCCTGAGATGGTTGGCCGTTCAAACGCGGCGCCGGTCTCCTTTTCGATTATAGAGGCCAGTGTAATCAACTGATATTTGGATTCGACTTGAACATCATCGGCTCGGTTATTCCACGCGTCTTCGGCGACCGCATCTAGGCGCTCAAAAGCCTGCTTTAGCACGTCAAAATCACTATCACCTTTTTGGTAAAAGTAAGTTTGCGGCGCGAACAAGCCTTCAGGACTCTTACTTGGCATGCCAAGTTCTCGCATTAAGGTCGCATCGGTCATTATCGCGAGCACACTGACTAACATCTTTTGTGACATTAATTGCGCGCGATACTCTTTAAAAGTCTTGCCCTCAATCAGGGTGATCGAATATTGAATTACCTTGCCTTGATCAACTTTGGCGATTAAGTCTGGAATGCTGTCGATATCTACCAAGGTGTATTCGCCGGCCTTGATGCTGACATCGCGATTATTCATCCATGCATAAAGGCGAAAAACGTAGCGATTTTCAATCACCCCTCGCTTTTCGAGATCGCTAGCGAGCCACGATATCCCTACCCCTTTGGGTATCACTATTGTTTGCTCACGGTTTTCGAGCGGTTGGGCAATTGCGCTTATGTACACAAAGTAGCCAACTGAAACGGCAAGTGCGAAAAAAGCGTAAAAGCTAAGTCTTATAATGCGGAAAAGCTTCATTTTTTATCATTAATTTCAGAAGTTTGTGAGATATTTCATGGTCAGTATAGCGCCTAGTATTAAGCTGTTTAACCGGCCATAAACCGATCACGGAATTGCTTAAAAACACTTCATCAGCAGTCTCAATATTATCAGTCGATAATGACATAGTCTTGACGTTCAATCCAAACTTATGTGCCTGTGACATCAGATACTCTCTGGCCACTCCGGCAACGCCTGCAGAATCTAACGATGGAGTGATGAGTTGTCCGTCTTTGACCACAAAAACATTTGATTGAGTTGCTTCAATGACCGAGCCTTGTTGGTCAAGTAGTAGGGCTTCATGCCAGCCCTGTTGCCATTGAGAGCGAGCTATAACCTGCTCTAATCGATTGCCATGTTTTAGGCCTGCCAATGCTGGCTGATGCGCTAAGCGAATCTCTGCGACACCGAGAGTTATGCCGTCCAGCCAATTTGAACTCGGGTGATTAGGGTAATCATGCAACGACAACATTCGTGTCGGTTGGGGGGCTTGAGGGTTTAGGTAGCCCCGGCCTCCTACCCCCATACTGAGCGTAACACGTAAAACCGCTTTATCTTGATGGTCAATCATCGACTCAATTTCATCAAGCAAGATGCTTATATCAATGGGGATACCAAGCACTTTGCAACCGTTGGTTAAACGGCTGATATGAAGATCCAGGAGGCACGCCTTGCCGTTACTGATAGCAATGGTTTCAAATACACTTTGCCCATACAACAAACCTCGGTCTAATGCCGAGGTTTGAGTGCTTTTCTTGCCGTTTACGAGTAATGTCAAGTAGGTTTTCGTCAGTCAATCAAGCCTAAGTAAAGCGTTTCATCGCCAGCGTGCCGTTAGTGCCACCGAAGCCAAATGAATTGCTCAGGGCATATTCCATTTTCATCTCGCGAGCGGTATTTGCAACATAGTCCAAATCGCAACCTTCTGACGGGTTATGCAAGTTGATTGTTGGCGGAGCTATCTGGGTGTGCAAAGCCATTGCCGTATACACCGCTTCAACACCACCAGCGGCACCTAGTAGGTGGCCAACCATAGATTTAGTTGAACTCACTGCAATGTCGTAAGCATTGTTCGGAAAGGCCAATTTGGTAGCGTTAGTTTCAGCTGCATCGCCTAACGGAGTTGATGTGCCGTGGGCATTAAGATGCTGCACATCTTCAGGGTTAATTGAAGCGTTGCGCATGGCATTTACCATGCAGCGAGCGGCGCCCTCACCAGTAGGGCTTGGAGAGGTCATGTGATGCGCATCGCCGCTCATACCGAAACCAACAAGCTCAGCATAAATCTTGGCACCACGTGCCTTGGCATGTTCGTATTCTTCTAATACTAAGACACCGGAGCCTTCGCCCATGACAAACCCGTCACGCTCTTGGTCCCATGGGCATGACGCATGTTCTGGCTCACAGTCGCGTGACGTTAATGCCCGAGCGTTGCCGAAACCAGCGATTGCCGTAGGCGAAATCGATGCTTCTGCGCCACCGGCAACCATTACGTCTGCATCGCCATACTCGATTAAGCGACCAGCGTCACCTATAGCATGAGTTGCCGAGGTACACGCGGTTACCATTGAAAGATTGGGGCCTTTAAGCCCAAGCGTGATAGATAAATTGCCTGAGATCATATTTATGATTGAGCTCGGCACGAAAAATGGCGATACACGGCGAACACCTTTTTCTTGTAGGGTTCGAGTGGCTTTCTCGATAGTAGAGATACCGCCAATGCCTGCGCCAATATAAACACCTATTCGCTCTGCATTTTCTGGCGTAACTTCAAGCCCTGAATCCTTAAATGCATCCAGGCTTGCTGCCATGCCTAGCTGAATGAAACGATCCATTTTGCGAGCCTCTTTGGCTTGCATATAGTTCGTAGGATCGAAGTCTTTGACCTGCCCCGCAACTTGACACGGATATCCAGTCGGATCGAACAAGTCGATTTTGCTAATGCCGCTAACGCCAGCGGTAATGTTTTGCCAGTTTTCATCAAGTGTTAGGCCAACGGGAGAAACAATGCCCATGCCTGTCACTACAACTCGTCTTTTGCTCATGATGTTTTTATCTAGTTAGTGCAGTTTTGAAGCTCGATATTAAAAGAGCAACAAAATGCTGATGTAAGAGACTTAATTTACGAGACCGAAGCATAACTCAGGGACGAAATAACAAGTGTTTGGAATATCTCCAATTGAAGCGAAAAACGCGGCTAATAGCGAGCTATTGGCAAGTTTTTCAATAAAAAGTGGAGGAGTTTCATATCAAATAAAAAAGTTACAGGCGTTCTTATTCGTTAGTCGAGTTATTCTTAGGTCTATTACAAGGCTCAATAAGTAAAAAAGCCACTGTAGTGTGAACTATAGCGGCTTTTTTATCTTGCTAAAGCGGCCCCTCAATATTCAAGGTTAGCTTTAACGCTCTAAGCTAATTCTTAACTATGCTGACTGCTTGTTCACGTAATCTATTGCTAGTTGAACGGTAGTAATGTTTTCTGCTTCTTCGTCAGGAATTTCTGTTTCAAATTCTTCTTCTAAAGCCATTACCAATTCAACCGTGTCTAGTGAATCGGCACCTAAATCGTCTACGAATGATGCGCTGTTTACTACTTGGTCTTCGTTTACGCCCAACTGTTCGATAACGATTTTCTTTACGCGTTCTTCAATGCTGCTCATGAGTGTACCTCTATGTAAGGGAGCTAATTAACATTCTGCATTATACGATTACAACAACCGAATTAAACATCCTGCCAGATAAATACTACTATTAAAAAACCAACAACGATATGTAAACAATACCGATCGCCGTTAGTTGATGTTCAGATGCCGCGCATTATATAAAAAAGTCACGGTTTTGCAAAATAAATACTGTTCGTTATGACTAATAAACAACAGTTATTTCAAATAAATTTTATGTCATGTACATGCCGCCGTTCACATGCAGGGTTGTACCTGTCATATAGGCACTTTCATCGGAAGCTAAGAATACCACTGATGCCGCGATATCCGCAGGCTCACCGAGGCGAGAAGCTGGAATATTGGCGGTCATTTTGGCAACTTGCTCTTCATTTAATGCTTTGGTCATATCTGTATTGATGAATCCAGGCGCCACAGCATTGACCGTAATGCCTCGTGAGGCGATCTCCTGTGCCAATGATTTGGTGAAACCAATGACACCCGCTTTTGCGGCTGCGTAATTCGCTTGACCAGCATTACCAGAAACGCCGACCACTGAGGTGATATTAATAATTCGACCATTACGAGCCTTCATCATTCCCCGCAATACGCCTTTAGACAAACGAAAAACTGACTTAAGGTTAGTCGTCATAATGTCGTCCCACTGATCTTCTTTCATGCGCATGATCAGATTGTCTCTGGTAATTCCGGCATTATTAACCAGCACTTCGATGGCGCCATATTTATCGCTTATCGATTTGAGCACCGAATCAATAGACTCGGCCTCAGACACATTAAGCACCATGCCTTGGCCGCTAATGCCGGCATCGCCTAAACTTTGACTAATGCTGTCGGCGCCACTCTGTGATGTAGCGGTACCTATAACGGTCGCGCCCTGCGCACCCAATTGGGTGGCAATAGCTTGGCCGATGCCTCGAGTCGCACCGGTAACTAAACATACTTTATTACTAAGATCGAACATTCAATTTTCCTATTTCTAGATAAATTATAAAATTTATATGAGCGCGTCGAACGCCTCTGGCTTATCAATGCAAGCGACATTAACGCCTTTAATGATACGCTTAACCATGCCGCCCAATACCTTACCAGGGCCGCTTTCGATAAATGTTTCTATGCCTTGTTGATGCATTGTAACAACAGTTTCGACCCATCTGACCGGAGAATCCAGTTGTGACACCAAATTAGCTTTAAGCTGATCAGTGGTTTGCGCAATTTGCACATTATAGTTATGTAGTACAGGAATGCTCGGCACCTTTAGGTCAGTTCCAGCTAGGCGCTCAGCTAAACGTGTTGACGCTGAAGACATTAACGAGCTATGAGCCGGTATTGATACAGGTAATAGCAGCGCACGCTTTGCGCCAGCAGCCTTCATTGCTGGGGCGGCTCTCTCAATTGCGGCGACACTACCAGCGATAACGACTTGCCCCGGTGCGTTGAAGTTAACCGCTTGAAGAACATCGTCACCGGCTATATCAGCGCAAACCTTGATCACTTGCTGGTCATCAAGCCCAATAATGGCTGCCATGCCGCCCTCACCCGCTGGCACGGCTTCTTGCATGTAGCGTCCGCGGTCACGTACGAGCATTACACCATCGGTAAATGACAAAGCACCAGCTGCAACCAATGCGGTGTACTCGCCCAAGCTGTGTCCTGCCATAATTGCAGGACTCTCGCCACCAAGTTCGCACCAGACATTCCAAGCGGCAACACCTGCAGTTAAAAGTGCCGGCTGAGTATTCTCAGTTTGAGAAAGCAATTCAATCGGCCCTTGCTGTGTCATTGCCCATAAATCAACACCCAATGTGTCGGATGCTTCTACAAATAAATCTTTAACCGATGAGTGACGTGCGGCTAACTCACCCATCATACCGATTGCTTGTGAACCTTGACCCGGAAAAATAATTGAAAATGACATAATAAATAATTTAAGAAATTGATTTAACTTATTGTTTTTGCAGCATTTTGCAATGAGAAAACTTTCGATATTTCGTGACTAATATGA
>Ga0075467_10002795_pt1 | contig 13642 bp, 10 predicted proteins | sample DEB08_DNA_9_FD_75067 | JGI IMG/M metagenome (GOLD analysis project Ga0075467, IMG submission 75067) | Aqueous microbial communities from the Delaware River and Bay under freshwater to marine salinity gradient to study organic matter... | ecosystem: Environmental > Aquatic > Marine > Coastal ...
CTGGCTGAAGCACCGTGTCGTCCTCGGTCCGGATCGATGCGGTCCGCTCACCCCAGTCAGGCGGGTAGCTCAGCCCGATCGGATAGCCCATGCGCCCTTCCCGCTTGATGCCGTATTTGGCCAGTACACCCATGAAAGCGTGGGCAATATCCGCAGTGCGGTTGCCAGCCTTTGCGGCGGCCAAACCAGCATCGATGCCTTCGATCTGAGCGGCCTCAGCGCGGCGCATGTCGTCTGACGGCGTGCCCAAGAAAACCGTGCGGCACAGCGGGGCGTGATAGCGGCGATAACAGCCCGACAGTTCAAAGAACGTGGCCTCACCTTCCCGCATGGCTTGCCCGTTCCACGTCAAATGCGCGGCCGTCGCATCAAGGCCTGAGGGCGTGAGCGGCACAATCGCGGGATAGTCGCCCCAATCATCGCCCACACCCGTGATGCCCGCGTGCATGATATTAGCAACCAGATCGTTCTTACGCACCCCGGGGGCGGCCTTTTCGATTGCGGTCTCAATTACCTTTTCGGAAATCCGCGCAGCCTTGCGGATAAACCCGACCTCCTCTTGGGATTTCACCAGCCGCTGCCAGTTGACCACAGCGGTTGCATCAATCAGCTGCGCGTTCGGAAGAGCCTCGGCCAGCACCTGATGGGCTTTGGCTGAATAGTAGTAATTTTCCATCTCAACGCCGATGCGCGCATTTTCATAGCCCCGTGCCTTTAGCTGATCAGCAAGATCCTGCATCGGATGGTAAACTGTCGATTGGATGAAGTGGTCGCCGTAGCCAATAATGCTGTCAGCCGCCATCCAGCAGGTCCGCCGCCCGCCAAGCATATCCATGTTGCGCCCCCACCAAACGGGCGCGCCCTCCATGCCCAGCATCACACCTTGGTGCACGTAAAACGACCAGCCATCATACCCCGTGAGCCATGCCTGATTGGACGGATCGGTGACAAAAATGACGTCTAAACCCGTTTTTTCCATCGCGTGCCGCGTGATGGCGATCCGGCGGTCATATTCCGCCTGCGAAAATGGTGTGTTCGCGTTTTGCATTACTGCCCCCTGATGCGCTTTATCGGGCACACTTGCGCGCCCTGTGTTGGGATTGTTGACAGGGCATTTACCCCGTGGTGTCCTGACCAAGCTGGGGCACTAAGGCGGCTGTCGTCTGTCGGGAATACGAAGGAAACTGCGATGTCTGCGACGTTGGATTTTGGCATCCACGATATAAGATTGGCACAGGGCCGTATTCGGGATGTTGCCGACAACACGCCCCTAATCCCCTCCGCCTATATGGGTCAGATCGCTGGCCATGACTTTCTTATGAAGATGGAGAATATGCAGCCCATCGGCGCATTCAAGCTGCGCGGCGCGCTTTCGGCTGTGATGGCCCTGCCCGAGGGTGTGACAGGCGTGACGTGCTGCTCAACAGGCAACCATGGCCGCGGGGTGGCTTTTGCCGCAGCAAAGCGTGGCATCAGGGCGATCATATGCATGTCAGAGCTTGTTCCGCAGGCAAAAGTGGATGGCATACGCGCGCTAGGGGCTGATGTGCGCATCGTGGGTCAATCGCAGGACGATGCAATGCGTGTAAGCCAGCGTTTGTGCGATGCAGAAGGGCTGGTTGAAATCTCGCCCTTTGATGATCCTCACGTCATTGCCGGCCAAGGTACCATTGGGATCGAAATGCTAACGCAGCGGCCAGATATCGAAACGATATTGGTGCCGCTTTCGGGCGGGGGGCTTGCCGCCGGGGTGGCTGTCGCGGCCAAGGCCATAAAACCCGACATCCAGATTGTGGGTATTTCAATGGATCGTGGTGCTGCGATGTATGCCTCCATAAAGGCAGGACATCCGGTCGAGGTGCCGGAATACCCATCATTGGCGGATTCGCTGGGCGGCGGTATCGGTTTGCAAAACAAGCTAAGCTTTCCGCTGTGTCGGGATCTATTAGACGATATCATCCTCGTTACAGAGGAAGAAATCCGCGATGCAATGCAGGTTCTGTTCTTTGAGGATCGCATCTTGGCCGAGGGCGCTTGTGTTGTAGGACAGGCGGCAATGCTTGCAGGCAAATTGCCCCCCATGAACGGACCTGTCGGCACGATCATTACAGGACGAAATCTGGACATGGACCTGTTTTTGGATGTCGTGACGGGCCGCGATATTCAACTTGGTGATTGGGTACTGACGGGAAAACGCTATGCCAAATGATATCCGCATCGTCACTGAGGCAGAGCTGCGCGAGCTTGTGACCCTAAATTTGACCGCAGTAGATATTGTGGAACAGGCTTTTGTGGCTCTTGGACGTGGCACAGTCGTCATGCCACCGATCCTGTCGATGGCACTTGCCGAAGCAAATGGCGAAGTGGACATCAAAACGGCCTATATTCCCGGTTTTGACAGCTTTGCCATCAAGGTTAGCCCCGGATTTTTCGACAATCCGGCCTTAGGTTTGCCAAGCTTGAGCGGTTTGATGCTTCTGTTCTCTGCGAAGACCGGCTTGGTCGAGGCTGTCTTCCTCGATAACGGCTACCTGACGAACGTGCGCACAGCCGCCGCAGGTGCCGTTGCCGCCCGTCACCTTGCCCCGAAACATGTCACAACGGCAGGCGTTATTGGAACGGGGGTGCAGGCGCGATTGCAAATTCAAGCCGCCCATCTGGTGCGCCCTTTTAAAAAGGTGCTTGTGTGGGGGCGGGACGCCGAAAAAACAGCGGCATGTGCGCATGACATTGCCAGCAGCCTTGGGTTGAACGCGCAGGCCGTGGGCGATGCTGAACGTGTCGTCGCCGAAAGCCAGCTGGTTGTGACCACAACACCGTCACGCGCGCCCATTATCCAAGCTGATTGGCTTCATCCCGGTCTGCACATCACGGCCATGGGGGCTGATCAGACGGGTAAAACCGAAATTGACCCAAAGGCCCTATTGGCCTGCGATCTGTTTGTCTGTGACAGTACCAGCCAATGCGAAGTTTCCGGAGAGTTGGAGGCCGCTATGTCGCAAGGGTTTTGGACCAAGCCGCCCCCTGTCGAGTTGGGGCAGATCATTAATGACACCAAAGCGGGCCGCTTTTCGGAAGCAGACACAACAATTTGCGATCTTACAGGAACAGGCGCGCAAGACACTGCGATTGCCAACTATGTACTGTCGATACTTAGTCACGTGGGCGCGGTCAGCAGGGCGTGATCTAGGCCTTAAATGACTGGAAATTGCGGAGCTTTAGATGTATGAGTTATGTGTTTCCGGCAATAAAGGCATCGCGCGCTGCTGCCGGAAAGAGCGGAGCAATCTGCCGCCTAGCGTGCACATGGCTCCAGACATCCGACCCGCCGGCCGCGCGCCGCCAATATCATAGGTGAGCCTTTGCTACATAATGACCAGCTGTCCCAATGGGACCGCGAGAACTTTTTCCACCCGTCCACCCATCTGGCCGCCCACGCCCGCGGCGACACCCCCAGCAGGATCATCCGCACCGCCAGTGGTTGCCATATTGAAGACCGCGAGGGGAACAAACTGCTAGACGGTTTTGCCGGTCTGTATTGCGTGAATGTGGGCTATGGCCGTCAGGAAATCGCCGAGGCCATCGCCGACCAAGCGCGCGAGTTGGCCTATTACCACTCCTATGCAGGTCACGGCACCGAAGCCTCGATCACGTTGTCCAAGATGATCCTCGACCGCGCACCTGACAACATGTCCAAGGTCTATTTTGGCCTGAGCGGGTCGGACGCGAATGAAACCAACGTCAAACTGATCTGGTATTACAACAACATCCTTGGCCGCCCCGAGAAAAAGAAGATCATCTCGCGCTGGCGCGGCTATCACGGGTCTGGTCTGGTGACCGGGTCGTTGACAGGGCTCGAGCTGTTTCATAAAAAGTTCGACCTGCCCTTGGCACAGGTTATCCACACCGAAGCGCCCTATTATTTCCGACGCGCGGACACCGAACAATCCGAGGATCAGTTCGTGGCCCACTGCGCCACGGCCCTCGAAGAGCTGATCGAACGGGAAGGTGCTGACACCATCGCTGCCTTCATCGGTGAGCCGGTTTTGGGCACTGGCGGACTTGTGCCACCACCTGCCGGATACTGGGACGCGATCCAGACCGTGCTGCGCAAACATGATATTCTGCTGGTCGCCGACGAGGTTGTCACAGGGTTTGGCCGTCTGGGCAGCATGTTCGGCAGCACGCATTACGGCATGACCCCTGATATCATTACGATCGCCAAGGGCCTGACCTCGGCCTATGCGCCGCTGTCGGGGTCCATCATATCTGACAAAATGTGGAAGGTACTGGAACAGGGCACCGATGAAAACGGACCAATTGGTCATGGCTGGACCTATTCGGCCCACCCCATCGGCGCAGCGGCAGGGGTTGCGAACCTCAAACTGCTGGATGATCTTGATCTAATGGCAAATGCAGGCACCGTCGGCAGCTATCTGAACAGCACAATGCACGCAGCCCTTGGCGATCACCCCCATGTGGGCGAAATTCGTGGCGAAGGCATGCTCTGCGCTATCGAATTTGTGAAAGACCGTAATAGCCGCAAGTTCTTTGATGCCGCTGACAAAATCGGGCCGCAAATTGCGGGTGCTCTTTTAGGCGAAGGCGTGATTGGCCGCGCCATGCCGCAGGGCGATATCCTTGGCTTTGCGCCGCCGTTTTGCCTGAGCACGACTGAGGCCGATGAAATTGTTGCCAAGACGGTTAAGGCCGTTCACGCTGTCTTTCCAAGCTAGAGGACACCCATGAAACCTGACCGGCCGCAGCACGCACCGCCCGAAACTGCAGATAAAATGCGCGCGCTGCAGCCGGTCATTTGCTATCCACCTGACACCCTGCTCCAGCCGGATATCACGGGTTTGCAGGTGCTGCGGGCTAAGGCCAAGCAGAGCGGACAGATCAAAATTGCACCCCGAGATGCGGGCTGCATTAAGGTCCCCGCTGGCGCGTTTTTCCGAATCACGTCAATTGAGGGGCCGCAGGTTGGCGATTTGAATCTGTGGAATACCCACGACCTGACTGAACGCTTCTATTCCGGCAAAACCCGCGCCTTGCATGGTACGCACCTGTCGACAGGTGATCGGATGTGGTCAAGCTTTCCTGCTATGCGCCCGATGGCGACCATCGTGGATGACACGCTGGACTGGTACGGTTTTGATGACTTTGGCGGATCCGTCCACGACGTGATCGGCACGAGGTGTGATCCCTACACGGGACGGCTGTTGTCAGGCGACGACTATCATCACTGCTGCCATTCCAACCTGACTCGCGCTTTGGCCACCCACACTGGTTTGCCGCTGCGCGACGCCGAGGCCCATGTGCATGACGTCCTTAACGTCTTCATGTGCACAGGAATTACGCGCGACACGGGGCAATACTTTATGAAAGCCAGCCCCGTGCGCCCCGGAGATTATCTTGAGTTTTTCGCCGAGATTGACCTTCTCGTCGGGTTGTCCGCCTGTCCGGGCGGGGACTGTTCGGCTGAACATTCCTCCGACACTGCCGCCTGTTATCCGCTGGAGATCACCGTCTGGGACGCAGACAAGAGCGCGCAAAGCCCGCATCAAATGCCGCAATTGAACCCGTACGATCGGTCTCACGGCGTAGGCTAACACCAAATACAATGCAGGAGCATCTATGCATCTGATTCCCAATCCCCACCGCAAAGGTGAAAAACTGGCCCCTGATGCGCCCTTTCCGTCCACTGACGCCGCCCGCGTGGAGGGGCTTTTGCAGCAATGCCCGAAGGCTGCGCAAACGCCCTTGGCTGATGGTTCGGACCTCGCCCCTGTAGCAGCTGTATGGATCAAGGACGAACGGCCGCGGATGGGGCTTGGATCGTTCAAGGCGCTAGGAGCGGCCTACGTCATTGCCCGCCATGCCGCAGACCTTGACGTCACGCCTGGCTCCACGACACTGACCGGCCGCACATATGTAACAGCCAGTGCGGGCAACCACGGCATGAGCGTCGCCGCCGGTGCGCGGGTCTTTGGCGCAAAGGCCGTCGTTTATATCGCCGATACCGTACCCGAAAGTTTCGCAGCCCGCCTGCAAGGTCTTGGCGCACAGGTAGAGCGTGCGGGCACAGATTACGCAGCCTCGATGGAGGCGGCGCAGGCGGCGGCACAGACAAACGGTTGGACGCTTTTGTCTGACAGCTCATGGGACGGCTATACCGATTTGCCCCACATCCTAATGGAGGGCTATGTGCAAATGGCCGCCGAGACTGTGGCCCAATGCCCCGAGTCACCGACCCATGTCTTTCTGCAAGCCGGGGTTGGCGGACTTGCTGGTGCCGTCGCCGCCTATGTGCGCAAGGCATGGGGCGATAGCCCGCGCATTATCGTGACCGAACCCGAAGCAGCACCTGCGTTGCAGGCCAGCATCATCGCAGGTCACTGCATCTTTGCGGATGGACCCGACAGCATCATGGGGCGGCTGGATTGTAAAGAACCGTCACTCATTGCGCTCAATGGTCTTGCGCGCGACGCGGATGACTTCCTCACGCTCACCGACGACGAGGTTACTGCCAAGCTGGCGGATATGGCCGCAGCCGGATTTGAGACAACCGCATCCGGCGGCGCCGGTATTGCAGCCGCGATGAACCAAGACGTGCGCACAGCACTAGAAATAGGGGCCGATGCGCGCGTTTTGTGCTTTCTGTCAGAGGCGGCCGATTGAGAGGATTTGCCGCTTCTGAATTTGCAGCCCGCACCGCCAAGGCCCAAGCGCTTATGGCAGAACATGATATTGCCGCGCTCCTTGTGACTACAGAAACCGAGGTGCGCTACTTCACGGGTTATCTGACGCGGTTTTGGGAAAGCCCCACGCGGCCGTGGTATTTGGTTGTTCCCGCGTCAGGCAAACCCATTGCCGTCATCCCGTCGATCGGAGCGCTGCTGATGGGGCAAACCTGGATCGACGACATCCGCACATGGTCATCCCCCGACCTTGAAGACGACGGCATCAGCCTGCTGATCGACACCCTGTCCGAGGTGGCAAAGAACGGATGCGTTGCTGTCCCTGATGGTCATGAAACGCATATCCGGATGCCGCAAAAAGACGTCCAGCGCCTTGCGCAAGCGGTCCCATTGACGTCAGATCACGGGATAATTCGGCGTCTGCGTATGCTGAAGTCAGAGGCTGAAATCGCGAAAGTGGTCGAAGCCTGCCAGATCGCGGGTCGCGCTTTTGCGCGCGTGCCTGAAATTGCGTCAGCAGGCGTTCCGCTTGACCATATTTTCCGCCACTTCCAGATGCTTTGCCTCGAGGAAGGGGCCGATTGGGTGCCCTATCTGGCGGGGGGGGCTGAACAGGGTGGCTACACTGATGTGATCTCTCCGGCGACCGATACACCTTTATTGTCAGGTGATGTACTGATGCTGGATACTGGCCTCGTCCATGATGGGTATTTCTGCGACTTTGATCGCAACTGGTCCGTTGGGACGCCCAGCGACGCGGTGAAAGACGCCCACGTCCGCTTGATCACAGCCACACAAGCCGCCGCTGATATCGCCCACCCCGGCAAAACTGCGGCTGATCTTTTTCACGCCATGAACGATGTCCTATCCGACGGGGCGCAAGGGACAGACGCGGGGCGCCTCGGGCATGGTCTGGGCATGTCGCTCACGGAATGGCCATCCTTGATCCCTACCGATCACACACAGCTTGAGGCAGGTATGATCCTGACGCTTGAGCCCGGTATCGCCGTGGGCGACAAAATCATAGTCCATGATGAAAACATCGTGATCACGCAAAAGGGCCCCGTGTTCCTGAGTCCAAAATCATCTATGAACATGCCTATCATATGACACACCTGCCTTATACCCTAATACCTGACAGTGACCTTCCGCCTGCGCTTGGGCTGATCGTTCTTCAGGCCGACGAAACCCTAGAGCCTGATTTTCACAGCACCTTTGCCGATACCAATGCCGCGCTTTATGTCACCCGCATTCGCAGCGCACTGGAAGTATCACCCGAAACACTCGGCGCAATGGAAGCAGATATTGCAACCTCTGCCGACCTGTTGCCCAAGTCGCTGCGCTACAAAGTTGTCGGCTATGGGTGCACGTCGGCCAGTGCGATTATCGGGTCAGACGCCGTGGCGAACCTTGTGCGCACATCCTGCAACACCACCGAAGTCACCAACCCGCTGTGTGCTGCCATCGCCTTTGCACATCATCACGGATTGAAACGACTGGCGGTGCTTTCTCCATATCTGGCCTCAGTGAATGCCCCGCTGCGCACAGCCTTCGCCAACGCCGGAATTACGACCGACACGTTCGGCAGTTTTGATGAGCCCGAAGAGGCCAAAGTCGCGCGCATTACCGAAGGATCAATCGTGGACGCCGCGACCACTTTGGCGAACGGCGCCGACATTGATGGTGTTTTTCTAAGCTGCACAAACCTCAAGACTTTGCAGGCCATACCTAGAATCTCCAAGGCAACGGGTAAACCGGTGTTTTCGAGCAATTCAGCCCTCGCATGGCACATGAAGAAACTGTCAAGATCATGAAAAATAAAGATTTATCATGTTTTTCAGCTAACCGGTTGCGGACAGGCGACATGGCTGTTTGTATGAAGTCGACAATTTACGCCCGCAAAGGGCTAACAGAACAGGGAGATACGTGTGGCTGATTTGGATGATGCACAATCGTTCGTAAAATTTGATCGCGTTCAAAAATCCTACGATGGGGAGAACCTCGTCGTTAAAGACCTGAACCTCTCCATGCCCAGGGGTGAGTTTCTCACGATGCTTGGGCCATCGGGTTCCGGCAAGACGACCTGCTTGATGATGCTTGCGGGATTTGAGACTGCGACCCACGGAGAGATCCTGCTGGACGGCAGCCCGATCAACAACATCCCCCCCCACAAGCGCGGCATCGGCATGGTCTTTCAGAACTATGCCTTGTTCCCGCACATGACCGTTGCCGAAAACCTCGCGTTTCCGCTTGAGGTCCGTAAAATGGGCAAGTCGGAGCGTGAAGCCAAAGTCCAACACGCGCTGGATATGGTGCAGATGGGTGCATTTGGCAGCCGTCGCCCTGCACAGCTTTCGGGCGGGCAGCAACAGCGTGTCGCCCTTGCGCGTGCTTTGGTGTTCGAACCAGAGCTGGTCTTGATGGACGAACCGTTGGGTGCGCTGGACAAGCAGTTGCGCGAACACATGCAATTCGAGATTACGCGTCTTGCCCACGATCTGGGCATCACGACCGTTTACGTGACTCACGACCAGACCGAAGCGCTGACCATGTCGGACCGCGTCGCTGTGTTTGAGGACGGCCGCATCCAGCAGCTAGCCCCGCCAGACAAACTCTATGAAGAACCAGACAACAGCTTTGTTGCGCAGTTTATTGGTGAGAATAACACGCTTGAGGGCGTGATCACCAAGATGAAGGGCCCCGATCTTTGCGAGGTCAAGCTCGACGGTGGCGAGATTATTGACGCCTTGCCTGTAAACGTCGGCAACGTCGGCGACAGAACACGGGTTTCAATTCGGCCGGAACGGGTCGAGATGAGCAAGGAGCGTCTCCAAGATGGCGCCCACACGCTCAAGGCCGAGGTGCTGGAGTTCGTTTACATGGGCGACATCTTCCGCACCCGCCTGCGTGTGGCCGGAAGCGACGAATTCGTTGTAAAAACACGCAACGCACCTGATCAGCCACGGCTGAAACCGGGCGAGCAAATCGAAATTGGCTGGATGCCAGCCGACTGTCGCGCGCTAGACGCCTAGAAAGAATTCTTGAGGTGCGTTCACTCGAACGCACATTCAGGTAACAGGGTTAACTCGTGACCCACTTGAAAATCATGAGACAAAAATAGGGAAGATATCATGAAAATGAACAAATTTGTCTCTGCAGTATCCGTTGTTGGCCTCACCGCCGGCATGGTTTCCGCAGATGGCCACATGGCCAACGACATGACAATCGTCAGCTGGGGTGGTGCATACCAACAAAGCCAGATCAGCGCCTACGCGGAACCATATGTCGCTATGAATGATGGCGTCACCGTCACATGGGACGAAAGCTCTGCCGAAGCTGTGGCAAAGCTGCGCGCGATGGACGAGGCAGGTAGCATCACTTGGGATGTTGTTGACGTGGTTGCCGCAGACGCGCTGCGCCTGTGCGACGAAGGCCTTGCAATGGAAATTGACGCAGACGAGCAGCTGGCACCGGCACCTGACGGCACATCCGCATCTGATGACTTCGGTGATCTTTTGGTTGGCGATTGCTTCATCCCGCAGATCGTTTACTCGACGACATTCGGCTACCGCACTGACATGGTGCCAGCTGGTACCGAAGCGCCAAACGATATCTGTGACGTCTTTGATCTGGCCACATATCCAGGGATGCGCGCGCTTGAAAAGCGTCCGATTAACAACGTTGAGTGGGCTTTGCTGTGTGACGGCGTAGCCAAAGCAGACGTCTATGACGTTCTGGCGACCGAAGAAGGCCAAGAGCAGGCGCTTGCCAAGCTTGATACCATTAAGGACAGCGTGATCTGGTGGTCTGCTGGTGCAGACACCCCACAGCTTCTGGCTGATGGCGAAGTCTTCATGGGCTCCACGTACAACGGCCGTCTGTTCGCTGCGATCGAAGAGCAAGGTCAGCCTATCGGCATGATGTGGGACGCTCAGGTGTTTGACCTTGATGGTTGGATCATTCCAGCAGGGCTGTCCGACGAGCGTTTGGCCCGTGCCATGGACTTCGTCTACTTTGCGACAGACACACAGCGTCTGGCAGATCAGGCCCAGTACATCTCTTACGGTCCTGCACGTCTGTCCTCTGCACCGCTGGTCGGTCAGCATGCGACTTTGGGCATCGATATGGCCCAGCACATGCCAACAGACCCGGCGAACGCAGCGAACACGTTCCTGTACAACTACGAGTTCTGGGCTGACTACCGCGACGACATCGACGGGAAGTTCCAAGCTTGGCTTGCGCAGTAATCACATACAATCAGAAGGGGGCCATCAGGCCCCCTTCGACCACCACGACCACTAAACCGGCTGCTTCTGCAGGCCGGAAACCGCAAACAAGACTGCACCAACGGGGTAGACATGAGTGACACGACATCCTCCGGCCCAATGCTCGCCGCTGATGGTACACCACTAAAGACAAGCCTATCGCGGGCCCTGCGGCGGCAAAAGATCCGTGCGCTTGCGTTGATCGCACCGCTTTTGCTGTTTGTGGTGATCACATTTATCATCCCGATTGCGACCATGCTGTTCCGATCTGTCGAAAACCAGATCGTATCGAACACGATGCCAGAGGCGACAATCGCCCTGCAGGCATGGGATGAATCCTCGGGCATGGCCCCGGACGAGGACGTTTTTCAGGCCCTCTACTTTGACCTTTTTCGTGCCGCCGAAGCCAAGGAGCATACTAAGCTCGGCACGCGGCTGAACTATGAGCAGACCGGTACCTCGTCTTTATTCCGCACAACCGGTCGCAACCTCGATGATGTGGGTGAGCTGTGGCAAGACCCCATAGAAGATATCGCCCCCGCCCTTAAGGACGGTGAGACATGGTACGCCATGATGTCCGGCACCGGCGGCGAGGCTGTGTTTGACGCAAGACGTGTCCTTTGGAACGAAATGGTGACGGGCGAATTTGAGGGCGCGGTCGATCTAACCCTGTCCGGTGAGATGGCAGAAATGCTGCCCCTGACGACCGCCGCCTACGCCGACTGGGCCATCTTTGAGGCGCTGGCAGAAGAACGTGACGTCGCAACCCGTGACCCGTGGGAGGCAGTCTATGCCGCCCTTGGCCTTGATTTGCGCAATCCTGCAACGGTTGATGCAGTCAACGCGTACACAGGCCCACATGCGCAAGACCTTCAATTGGTTGCCGCCAATTTGGACCAGCTTCCAGACCTGATGTTGCGCGACGCGTTTACTGAGCTGGACGAAGACTGGGTTGATCCCGAAGTCTGGCAGACGATCAAGATTTACAGCCCTGATTACACTGCAGGCTATTTCCTGAATTCCATCGATATGGAAAAGGGTCCTGATGGTGCGCGAATGCGGCCAGAGAACCAGCAAATCTATATCAAGCTGTTCATCCGCACGTTGTGGATGTCGCTTCTGATCACGGCCAGCTGCATCGTGCTGGGATATCCGGTTGCATGGCTTTTGGCGAACCTGCCGCTGCGCTCTGCCAACGTGCTGATGATCCTTGTGCTCTTGCCGTTCTGGACCTCGCTACTGGTGCGAACATCTGCATGGAAGGTGCTGTTGCAGCAGCAAGGCGTCATTAACGAGATCCTCGTTTGGCTCGGTTTTGTCGATGACGCCAATCGCCTCATCCTGATGAACAATGCCACGGGCACGGTGATCGCAATGACGCATATCCTGCTGCCATTCATGATCCTGCCGCTTTATTCTGTCATGAAGACAGTGCCGCCGACCTATCTGCGTGCGGCCAAAAGCCTTGGCGCCACAAACTGGACTGCATTTTGGCGGGTCTATTTCCCGCAGTCTGTGCCGGGTATTGGTGCGGGGTCGATCCTCGTGTTTATTCTGTCGATCGGCTACTATATCACGCCTGAAATTGTGGGTGGCACGAGCGGTGTCTTTATCTCCAACCGGATCGCCTACCACATCTCCAGCTCGTTGAACTGGGGGCTTGCGGCTGCATTGGGTACGATCCTGCTGGCTGTCGTTTTGCTACTATACTGGTGTTACGACCGGATCGTCGGCATCGACAACGTGAAACTGGGAGGCTGAACCATGGCATATTTCGGACCCGTCAAGCGCCCTGAACTGATGACGTTCACCGCCCCTTGCACAGCGGCCCTTGGCGCTGCGTTCGGCTTTGTTGCGGGGAATGCCTTTGGCAGCCCTTGGATCGGGGTATTGGTCGGGGCGGCCTTGGGCTTTGCGCTGGCTTATGTCCTGTGCCAGTTCAAGGTGCCGCGCACAGCCGGTCGCTGGGCGGTTATTGCCGTCTTTGCGATCCTTGGACTGATGTTTACCAACCTAGGTGGTGGTATCGCTGGGGCGCTGGTCGGTGGTGTTCTGAGCTGGTTTGTTTACTGGCTCCACAGCGGTGCCTACCGCAAAAATGTGCCGATCTACTACACAGCGCGTCAGACACTTTGGTATAACAGCTTTTTGTTCATCTGCGGTTTGGTGTTCTTTTTCTTGGTCGCACCGCTGGTGCCGGTCATGTGGTTGTCTTTTAACGCAGAAGACTTCTTTACCTTTACACCTGAAATGCTGTCCTTTGATCCCGCCGGCTATTCGCTCAAGCATTACCGCGACTTCCTTGGGACCGACGAATGGATGGTCCCGCTCAAGAACTCGCTGATCATCGCGCCGATTGCGACGGTGATTTCTGTAACGTTGGGCACGTTGGCCGCGATTGGCCTGTCGCAATCTCATGTCCCCTTCCGGCAGTGGATCATGGCGATCATGATCTCGCCTATGATTGTGCCGCTGATCATCTCGGCGACGGGGATGTTCTTTTTCTACGCGCCGTTGGGCAACTGGCTTGAGGCGACCCTTGGATGGAATCAGTCTTTCGTTGGCTATGTTAAGGTCATCTTGGCCCATGCCGTCTTGGGTGTGCCCTTTGTGATCATCACAGTGACCGCAACGCTTGTCGGCTTTGACAACTCGCTCACGCGGGCGGCGGCAAAC
>Ga0075467_10002804_pt1 | contig 13624 bp, 10 predicted proteins | sample DEB08_DNA_9_FD_75067 | JGI IMG/M metagenome (GOLD analysis project Ga0075467, IMG submission 75067) | Aqueous microbial communities from the Delaware River and Bay under freshwater to marine salinity gradient to study organic matter... | ecosystem: Environmental > Aquatic > Marine > Coastal ...
GCCTATCCGTTCTGAGAGAGAGACACATAGACTATCCGCCTCGTCGCTCCTTCCTGTTGTTCTAAGAATTGCAGCAAGCTTGGTTGTGGCGTTGGGTTCAAAGGGTGTCAGCTTTAGTACGCGGCGATACCAGCGTTCTGCATTTGCCTGTGCCCCAAGTTCATCGTGGCTATCGCCAATTGCAATGCCTAAAGCCGCTTGCCAAGGCCCTACCTTTTGGGGCTCCTCTGCGTATACGCGGTCCATCACTGCGTAGGCTTGTTCAAAGGCACTGTTTGATAGCTCGCGTTCACCTCGAATCAGATAAATTTCTCCAAGATTAATCAGCGGTGCCCAGGCATTCTTGTCTATAGCAATTGCTTGGCGGTAGATGTCTATCGCTCGATCTAGATCGCCCTGTGCTGAATAAGTAAAGGCGAGTGCTTTGAGAACACTGGGGTCGTTAGGGGCAAGGCGAGCAGCACGTTCTGCCATAGCCGCCGCTCTGGATAGTAATGCTCGGCCATCGGCCGTTTCTGTCAGCCCGCTGTTTAATGCTTTTGTTAAAGTGGGAGCATCAACCGAAGATTCACCCGGTTTATTTTGCCAGCGCACTACCCTTTGAACCAACGCATTTGCTAGACCCGCTTGAGCAGGTGCATAGTTTGGATCGTCGGCGATGACACGTTGATACAGTGAGATGGCGGCCTCGTTATCTGCACGGGTAAACCGCATATAAAGGTTATCCGCACGGCGAGTCAATTTTGAATTTTCGCTTACAGGCTTATTATTTAATTCTGTTGTTGTCTGCTGATATCGATGGCCTAGCGAAAATATTACGTCAATAATAATAAAGCCTAGCGCTATCTTGGCCCAATAAGATTTTGTAGCCGTTGGTTTAACCACATCAGCAATCAAGCGATATCCCCGTTTTGGAATTGTCTCGATATACTTTGACGAATTGGCTGTATCGCCCAATGCGCGGCGAAGTTTTGAGACAGCTCGGGCCAATGAGTCTTCACCAACGACGAGTTCTGGCCATAAAACTGATTCGATATCTGCACGTGAGTAAACTCTGCCGGGTTCGGTTGCTAACAGCAACAGTAAATCCATCACCTTTGGCTCTACATTGGTTCTATGCGTGCCTTTGAACAAAGAGCTTGTCTGAGGCTCGACACGCCATTCACCGAGCTTGAATACTCGGGCCGTGTCTCTATTTTTTGATGCGAGGTTGGTCATTCGTATATAGTTTGGCAAGCACTTAAATGACTCAGTCAGGTTTTCTTCAGGTTAAAAGGAGCCCTCCAACATGGATATTAGTGCGCAGAAAACAATAACATAAGTTTCAATTACTAACGATCAAATAGTTTTTATGAAAACCTTATTATCTAGTATTTTAATGTCAGCGATTATTTCCTTTAGCGGAACAAGTCGTGCTCAAGAAAGTGTCGACGACTGGAATAAAATGATTCCTGTGAATGTTCTGAAATCGGATTTGGCTCTATTGTATTCGAGGCTAGTTAGAGCACACCCAGACCTGTATGTGCATAAGCCCAAAGCTGAATATAATAAATTCTACACGCAGACGCTAAAAAGCATTGATCGTCCGCTGAGTCTATTTGATACGCAAATTCTATTTCAGAAATTTTCTGCTTTTGGCAACATCGCACACTCAAGGATTGAATTTCCTGAACAAGTTTTTAGGCACTTTCGCGCTGAAGATGGACGAATATTTCCTATTTATTTACGCATTGTCAAAGGCCGAGCTTATGTGGGAGAAAATTATTCGAACGATCACAACGTAAAGGTCGGCGACGAAATTCTGGAACTAAACGGAATTCCGTTATCGGATTGGCTTGCTAGGGTCGCGACTAATGTTTCGGCTGATACGGCCTACATTGCACACTCTCTTCTTGAGTTCACTTTCCCGAAGTATCTATGGCTAGAGCTTGGCGAGCAAGGTTCGTTTGAATTGTTACTTAGAACAGGAGCTGACGAACCGAGGTCTCTTAATATTGTTGCGCGAACCCAGAGCGAAATGCAGGCAGCCGCGATCAAACAGCCAACGTTTTTTAGCTTAAGTAGCGACAAGCGAGCCTCAGAAATGTTGAGCCCGAAGATAGCCTATTTGCGCCCGGGGCCATTTTATAACATCGAGAATCCAACATCTGCCTGGGACAATGCCAGCTTCATAGAATTTATTGATACATCATTCATCAGCTTTATTAAAGATGGAGCGGAAAAATTGATAATTGATCTGCGCACCAACCCTGGCGGTGATAATTCATTCAGTGATCATATGCTGGCTTGGTTTGCTGATCAGCCTTTTCGGTTTGCATCAGAATTTTTAATTAAGTCCAGTGATGAAGCCGCATCGTCAAATCAACAACGGATAGATTCTAAGCCTGATGCCACGGAAGGCGTCTCACATTTATTTGCCAAAAAGTACGCAAAAGTGCCGCGTGGAGAATTGTTCAGTTTTGAAATCCCCTACGTTCAACCGCGTAATGAGCCGAGGTTTGATGGTGAGGTAATTGCTCTTATTAACCGACATAGTTATTCAAACGCCGTCAACGTGGCAGCCATCATTCAAGATTATAACTTTGGCACCATCGTCGGAGAGAAAACATCGGATATGGCGACTACCTATGGCGCTATGGAAACCTTTCAACTAGATGCGACAGGCATATCAGTTAACTTTCCAAAGGCCCATATCATTCGGCCATCAGGGGATAAGCACTCTGATGGAGTAGCTCCGGATGTGCTGCTAGAGACCCCAATAATCTCAAACCAAGAAGATGTGGTTCTAGAAAAATTGCTACTACATTTAAAATCTGAAAAATATTATCAAAGCGACAATTTTGGTCGCTATCCATAGCAAGAAGACCAGAGTTCTATTTTAGTGGCTTTAATAAAGTCCCTGAATTAGAGAAAGCTGTGGCTTGATAATGCTTGTCGAACAAGCGGTGTTTTCTATACCAAAGGTGGTCTAACAGGAGTTACCAGCACTCACGATTTTGACCGCAAGTGTCAACGCTCATGACGCGCCAAAGTAGCTAACTAACTGCTTTGATCGCGTCAATTTTAACCGAGTAACTATTTTTAACCGAGCAACTAATTTCAACCCAGCAACTGATTTTGTCCCAAAAACTAAGGCTTGCGTCTAAACTCAACATCAGAATCGGCAGCAAGATAAATAGCCGCCGCATAGGCCGCTACGTTTTGCGCCAATTCATCGGCATCAATCTTATCTAATGTGTCATCTGGGGTATGGTGTAAATCGAAGTAGTCCATGCCATTTTGGCTCAATCGGATGGTCGGCACGCCTTTTTGATCTAATGGAATAATATCTGGGCCGCCGCCTTTAACGTCACTTCCGCCACGCACGATACCCAGTGGCGACAATATTTTGCCGATCTCATCGATAAGCAACGTTGCTTGGTCACTTACATTGGAATTTAACTGCCAGATCGACCGTGCGCCGAAGTCTGACTCAGTTGCTAATACGTGATTATCAAGTTCACCCTCGTGTTGCTTGGCATAGGCTTTTGCACCTAACAAACCAACCTCTTCAGCGCCAAACATGACCACGCGAATTGTTCTCTTTGGTCGCTTTGGCAATTTCGCAATTAAGGCCGCTGCGGCGGTAGTAATCGCTACGCCAGCACCGTCATCGACTGCGCCGGTGCCTAAGTCCCAACTGTCTAAATGGCCACCAATTAAAACAATTTCGTCTGGCCGTTCGCTGCCGATTAGATCCATCACCACATTACCGCTGCTGACTTCACCTTTCCATTTTGCGCCCGAGTTAAGGTTAACCTCTAAGCTGCTACCGAGATTATGCAAGCGCCGCAATTGATCAGCGTCTGGGTTAGACAGCGCAATTACTGGAATCGATGCCCAGTCGCCGTCTTTAGAACTCATCATTCCAGTATGTGGAAAACGGTGTGAGTCGGAGCCAACCGAACGCACTAAAAGAGCACTAGCGCCGCCACGCTCAGCATGCTGCCAGCCTATTCGGCGGCGCTGATTAGCTTGACTATAGCCAGCGCCGGTTTGGCTCTTGACCATGATGTCGCCGTCGACGAAGGCGATCTTACCTTTAAGTTGATTTTCAGTAACCTTCATAAGGTCATCGAGCGAGCGAAAGTAAACAAGCTCTGATTTTACTGACCCTTTCGATGCAGCTCCGCCACCTAAGGCCGTGCCGTATAATTCCTGAGCATAAGGTTTGCTCAATGAAATGCTTAAGTCACCCCGGTCCCAAAATGGCATTTTAAATTGCTCGATACTAACTTTATCAAAACCGAGTTCGTTGCCTAACTCTTGACCCCATTTTCTGGCTCTTGCTTCGGCTTCTGACCCGCCCATTCGAGCGCCAATTTCAGTAGTCAACGATTCGACAATGCTGTATGCGAGATCACTTTCCAGCGCTTCGCTGATCAGTGCTTTAGCATTGGTTCTTTGCTGATCGCTTATAACATCGTTTGCAGTCGCACCGAACGTTGCGGCAGCTAGACTTAAAGAGAGCCCGTATTTAAGAAATTTATTCATCGTATTATCTATTTAAAAGTGTGTGAGCGAATACTCAATTCTCAAGCGAGCAAATGCTCGCGAAGTATCGCTATTAGATCATCATCGAACGCCAAGCGTTTACCTTTTTCAAAATCGAAATGCACCATTCTCGCTTCGGCTTCTGCCGCGATCAAGCTTAGCTTTTCGCTGTATATCGAGTGCTTTACAAAAAACTGATTGTCATCAATTTTACTTACCATGGTACCAATTAACAATGTATCTGGGTAAGTCACTGGCACTTTAAAGCGACAGCTGGTTTCGGCCAATGCTAAACCTGTTTTCATATCACTACCCACCGGATTCATATCACCAGCTGCATTACTTGCAAAATTTGGATACAACAACTTAATAAATTCAATCCGCGCGGTTTCGCAATAGTAAAAGTACTTAGTGTTATTAACATGGTTCATTGAGTCCATGTCACCCCAAACAACTTTTTGCGTGTGAACCACTTTACAGTCATTTAGGCAACTCGGCTTTTCAATCGTCATGTAGAGTAAATCATTAAAATAGGATATCGGCATGATATCGCATCGGCAAGACAGCCGCGTCAAATGCAATAGAGTAGAATCATGTTGATAACAGACGTCAGAAGAGAACTCCTTATGAGCCCCTTATCACACATCAAAGTCCTAGATCTATCGCGCGTTCTAGCGGGTCCTTGGGCCAGTCAACTATTGGCCGACCTAGGAGCCGAGGTAATCAAAATAGAGAACCCCAAGGGTGGCGACGATACCCGTCATTGGGGGCCGCCGTACCTAAAAGATAGCGAGGGTAACGACACCACCGAATCGGCCTATTTTCTTTGTACGAATAGAGGTAAGCAATCCGTTTGCGTGGATATAAATACTGAAGAGGGGCAAGCAGTAATCAAATCTTTGGCTAGCGAGTGTGATGTATTAATCGAGAATTTTAAGGTTGGTGGATTAGCTAAATACGGCTTAGGCTATGAATCACTATCTAAGTTGAACAAGGGCTTAGTCTATTGCTCGATTACAGGGTTCGGTCAAACCGGACCATACAAAGACCGCCTCGGCTATGATTTCTTGATTCAAGCAATGGGCGGCTTAATGAGTGTTACTGGTGAGCCGACTGCTTTCGGTGGTCAGCCACAAAAGATTGGTGTAGCGCTGACCGATATCATGACTGGCCTTTATGCTTCAAATGGTATTTTAGCCGCCTTGACGGAACGGGAACGATCGGGGCTTGGGCAATACATCGATTTAAGTTTGTTCGATGTCACCGCCGCAACGCTTGCCAATCAAGCCAGTAATTATTTAGTTGGCGGTATTACTCCAGATCGACTCGGTAATGCACACCCGAATATTGTCCCCTATCAGTCGTTCGCCGTAGCCGACGGACATATCGTAATAACCGTAGGTAACGATACTCAATTTGAAAGTCTCGCGACGGTCTTGGGCTTAGAGGAATTAGCAGCGGATGAGCGCTTCATGACTAACTCACTGCGGGTAAAAAACCGGAGTGAACTGATCAGCATCATCCAATCAGCGCTGCATGAAAACAGCAGTGAATATTGGCTTAATCAATGCGAAGTTCACGGCGTTCCGGCGGGGCCGATCAATACCATCGATCAAGTAATGAATGATCCACAGATTAAAGCGAGGAAAATGCGAGTAACGCTAGATCACGCTAATAGTGATCATTTTGAAATGGTCGGCAATCCGATTAAGTTTTCAAGAACCCCGATTAAATACACCTCAGCACCTCCAACGCTTGGTCAGCATACAGAGAGCGTTTTAGCGAGGCTTAAGGCTCAAAAGGCTAAATAAACCTCAAGCGTCAAAGTAAATCTCAAGTGATCAGCAACAAAATCGAACTTGGGCCTGTCGGGTGAGGGTTTGCGTCAAGACTAGGCCCCTCGAGATAGAAAGTGGTACAACTCGCTAGCTCGCCCTACGGGGAGGCTAGTTTTCGTTTATTTGAGACTGACCGATTGCTCGAAAATAAGCAGAAAATTAGACTTAAGTGGCGCTTTCGTACTTGTCAAATTGATTGGCCGATAGGGCCAATCTACTTAGTTGCGACTCCATTGGGCTAATATTTCAGACTCATTCGACTGAACTGCACTACGAACTTCGGACTTAGTACGACTAAACTTCGGTGCTGGTGCGGGTTGAACTTTGCCATCAACTTCGACATAGGCATTACGTGCCTGCATGTGGTGGTGATTCGGAGCCTCAAGAAAATCTAATACCGGCGCGAAGCAAACGTCGGTTCCTTCCATAATATCGCACCATTGTTGCTGAGTCTTGCTGGCCACTATCACGGCAAGTTTTGCTTTCAACTCAGGCCATTTTCTAGGATCATTTTGTTTACCGAAGTCCTCTTCATTCAAGCCCATTTTCTGCTTCATCAATGCGTAGAAATGCGGTTCGATGGCACCGAGAGTAATAAACTTTGAATCACTGGTTTCATAGCTGTCATAGAAATGCGCTGCCGAATCTAATAGGTTCGACGCCCGTCGAGTAGACCAGGCTCCAATATTGTTCATAGTGTAGAACATAGACATTAAATTGGCGGTACCTTCGGTTATCGCAGCATCAACGACCTGACCTTTACCCGAGGCTTTGCTTTCATGCAATGCGGCTAAAACGCCCATCACAAGGAACATGGTTCCCCCGCCATAATCACCAACTAGATTAAGTGGCGGGACTGGCGCGCTACCGTTGCGCCCGATAGCATTCAATGCACCGGTAATGGCAATATAATTGATGTCGTGACCTGCTGCCTGTGACAGCGGGCCGGTTTGACCCCAGCCGGTCATGCGCCCGTAGATTAGCTTGGGATTGGCCGACTCAAATACTTCGGGTCCAATTCCTAGTCGTTCCATAACACCAGGTCTGAAGCCTTCGATAACTATGTCAGCATGCTCGATTAGAGTACGCACAGTCGCTAGTCCCTCATCGGACTTCATGTCGATTTCGATCGAGCGTTTACCACGGCGCAGAACATCGCCCGGCATTTTATATGGGTCATTGGCTTTATCGATAATGACTACATCGGCCCCCATATCGGCTAGCAACATACCGGCTAAGGGCACGGGCCCGATTGCCGACATTTCGATTATTTTTAAACCAGATAATGGCCCCATGTTAAACTCCGTTGCTCGTTCAGCGAGCTTATTGTTTTTACTGAATTCTATTTAAGTTAGTTTAACTGTATTAGCGTCGTATTCCGGTAAATACGCTTGTTGACGAGCGCCAACTTTATTCAGCGCCGTGAACGCAGCTTTTCGCATCAGGCTAGTTTTAAAGTGATAGAGCTTGCCAGCGCGTGCAGAAGTACTTTGAATCTTTGCTGTGCGCTCAAACCGATTGCGCTGGTATAACTGTAAGCCGTCAGCCAAACTCGACGCTTGGTCGAGGGACCTCTGCAATATGCGGCCATCTTCAATCGCCATTGCTGCACCAGATGCAAGGAATGGTAAGGTAGAATGCGCTGCGTCTCCAAGTAGCGTTACTCGGCGAGAGCTCCAATTACGAAATGGTTGATGATTATAGAGCGCCCAACGATAGCAGCTGTCTTTGTCTACTGCGTCAATAATGCTTCTTACCGTTGGATGCCAATCTTTAAAATCATTACTCAGTTCTTGCCATGGCGCTTTGGCAGACCAAGAACTCTCGGTCCACGTTTTGTTTTCAACAACGCCAACAAAATTTGCTAGCCGCCTTTGGCGAAGGTAGTAGAGCACCATATGTTTATTTGGGCCAACAAAATTTGATACAACTGTATTCATCCAATCTTCGGGTAAGCGCTCAACTGGCACCACCCCCCGCCAGGCCACATTACCAGTAAAGGTTGCGGGCGTATTACCAAGTAACTGTTTGCGAATTACCGAATTGATACCATCTGCCGCTATAAGTAAATCAGCGTCAAGTGACTGTGCATTGCTGAGTTCTATTCGAATCGAGTCCGCGCCCTCGTCGTATGAAGCAACCTTACTATCTAAGCTAAGACCGCTTGGCTGACGCTCGAGAAATGCACCGAGTAGCACACTGTGTAAATCAGATCGATGTAGGTGCAAATAGGGAGCGCCATAATTATCTTGATACGACCGGCCCAAATCCATCGTATGTAGCGATGAACCCGTTTGATAATCTCTGAACTCTACTCGTTCGGGAGTCACCCCCACTTTTACCAAATCATCTAACAGGTCGAGATGTTGCATGACCTGAAGCGCGTTCGCACCGCATTGAATACCAGCGCCGATATCAAGGAACGCCGCCGCGCTCTCGACCACATGAACATCATGCCCAGCCTTGGTCAAACATAAAGCGGCCGTCAGGCCTCCAATTCCGGCTCCAGCAATAACAACTTTCATAGTATTGTTAGCGAGCCTGCATACGGATGCCGCCATCCATACGAACGCTCTCACCATTCATATAGTCGTTTTCAACTAGATACTGAGCGAGGTGTGCAATTTCGTCTGGTCTACCTAAACGCTTTGGATTTAATACTGACGACTCCAACGATTGATAAACTTTTTCGGGGAACGCATCGAAGAGCGGAGTATGAATCAAGCCAGGGACAATGGTATTTACTCGAATACGATGTTCGGCCAAATCTCGCGCTAAACAAATAGTGCTACCGATCAGCGCACCTTTGGTGGCCGCATAGGCTGCTTGCCCGATCTGTCCCTCTTGACCTGCGACCGATGCGGTATTCAAAATAACACCTCGGCCACTGTCTTCGTCGATAAGATCTTGTTTGCTCATTTGCGCGGCACACAAGCGTAAGACATTAAAGGTGCCAATAAGGTTGATATCGACCACACGCTTATACGAGTCAAGAGCGTGCGGTTTGTTTTCTTTGCCAACGGTTTTCTCACCGTGACCGATCCCTGCGTAGTTGCAGTTGATATGAATCGCACCAAAACTCTCGACTGTACGCTCAATCGCTGCCTCGACACTTTGTTCGTCGGTAACATCGGTTTTGGTATAGATAACACTATCGCCAAGCTCTTCTACTAATGCATTTCCGCGGTCATCATTTAAATCGAGAATTGAGCACTTACCACCATTTGCGACAAAGCGCCTTAATGTCGCCTCGCCCAAGCCTGATGCACCGCCGGTTATTACTGCTACCTTATTATTTAATTTCATGTTTACCTTGATAATTACTAGTTTGCTTGAGTTTACCACTTTTCTTGAGGCCGCCATGTCGTCAGTAGAAATACACTCATAGACTCAAGATCGGCAACTGATTGCGGGTGGTAGTTAATATTAATTGTTTTAAACTTAGCGACATCCGATTACCCTCATGAGTGTCACTATATTCTGGCAATCGAGCTAGCGACATATCAGAGAAAAGACTACAGAGTTATCCCGCAACTCGACTAGACAACTAGCTAGTTACGAAATACGACGGCGCATCGGTTCAGTTTCACAAAGACAATTTAAGCTCAATTATTGCGGACTTTTGCTCGAGTACCGAACAAGGCGTTCTCCAACGGCGCTTTAACTAATAAAGACTTAGAGAAAATATACATCGCAAATCACGACGATATAGTTGACGAAGTTTTTTTGCCTGATTGCTGCACTTCTTTGAAAAAAGGTTTCCTATTTAGCATTTAAGCTATGCTGAGTCTCAGAAGGTTTTCTGGCATTGGAGGTGTCCTGAGTCCGGCATAGGCAAGCCGAGGAATAACGTCACTCAAATCAAAACCCCGGTTGAAGCGATACTGGAACTCTGACAAATACCGCTGAGCATATCTAGATCGAATCGCTTGGTAGGTACTTCTCAACGAGCTTTTCAAGTTGCCGAGAATCGTATTCACCCAATAAAACTCAGGTTCCACGACTGATGCTCTGCCGCCGGCATAAATAATGCACACCCAGCGGAAAAGTTGGGCAGCAATCTTCTAGATCTTGCTCTTAACTACGATGCAATAATTTCACATTTCGTTGTGTAGTTCCGATCATAAACACTGCAATTAAAAATGAAGTAGCAAACATAAGAAATCCAAACTATTCAATTTTTCAACGCCAATACTATCTGTGCTCATAATCGTGAGACGTATGAACTTTTGTAAAACAACAGTTGATTACAAATAGATCAAGCTCGAACACGCGATCAATCAAATTGTGATTATTTCAAATAGATAACACGAAATCGAAGAAAAGGTTTTTCAATAAGGGAATAGCTCAAATAGGCAACAGGCACGCAAAGTAAAAACACTAAAGAAGCGACAACGATTGCAAGATACACATTCGATAGGTCAATAATATTGTTATGGATATATGTGGCCGCACTAAATACTATAAAAGAGTGTAATAGATACATTGAGTAGGAGTATTTACCAATATTAGCTACGATGTTACTAACCCTGCCATTAAATCCGATTGATAGCCGATCATAGTAAGCGATCATCGGCGCTAAACATATCGCTTCCAGAGTAGAAAAACATACCCATATACTGCTTTGTGCCGTTCCTTTGTAGCCTCCTAAATGATTAATGAAGGCATATAATATGGCTAAACCAATGAAAGCCACTGAGATAATTGTGGTAGAACTATTAAGATATTTACCATAGCGATACCCTAACAACCCCATGATAAATAAATCGATACGGCCGATAATTGTCCAATATGCGACATACTGCACAGAACCATCACTAGAATATAGGTAGAGACGATACGCCATTGCCATAGCAACCAAGATTAATAGCCTGAAATTGGAATTACGGCTAAACCAAAGTAAGAATGGTAGTAGTAAATAAAAATGAAATTCTACTGTGATTGACCAACACGCATTTGGTAATGAGGGATACACTAACCCATTTGCCAATGACGCGAAAAAATACCACACTGATGGCTGCCCATGCCATTCGCGCATAAGTGCATTAAGGAACACTACGAAGATCATCAATGGAGCTAATCTCAAAAAGCGATTTATGTAAAAAGAGACATATTTAACACTGCGCTCATCTAGTATTTTGGCAAACAAATAGCCACTAAGTGTCATAAACACAGATACGCCTAAGTGGCCTTCATTAATCCAAGAAATCGGTGGTATCAGTTCTGCTTGACCAAACGGGACAGGACTACCGTTTGTTGTGTGCAAGAAGTGCCAACAGAATACTAAGTAGGCTGCGACTGCACGAATATGGTCTAATCCGAGATAGTAATCTTGTGAGGCAGATTTCACTTATGGCCTGTCATTAGTAAGTATTGCGGTATGATAACTCTAGTTACAATTAAAAACACAAAACAACAATGGATGCCTCGCAATAAACGACTAATGCATAAGACAAACATTTCGGTCATTTTACCAACCTATAATGGCGCTCGCTTTCTAAAAGAAACACTAGAAAGTTTTGCATCCCAGTTACTACCTATCAACCAACTGGTATGTTCAGATGATAGCTCAGATGACGACACCGTTGCTATTATCAATGATTTCGCCAACACGGTTAGCTTTGAGGTCATCTGTCTCAATCACAAACGTGATGGCGTCACAGCAAACTATTTAAACGCATTAGCAAGTGTGAAAGGCGATTTAATACTTGTCGCCGATCAAGACGACGTTTGGCTCGACAATAAAACCGAACTTGTTGTACAAGCTATGAGCGACAGCCGTATTTCGTTAATCAGCCATGATTGTCTTTTAGTTGATGATACACTGAGTTCCTTGGGTAGAACACTTCGCGGAAGTAAGGACCAATCGAAAGTCCTAAGCAGCAATCTAAACACAGCAAGCGAAGAAAAAAATCTTGAAATATTTTTACGAGGTAAGATACCTTTATTAGCCCACACATTAGCGTTTAGATCAGAACTAATATCAACGTTACTAAACAAGCCTGAAAATATTGATGACTGGTGGTTCGAAGAATGGGTAAGTTGTATTGCATTGACCCACGGAAGACTTGAACTACTTAAGGAACACTTAGTATTGTACCGCCAACACGGCAATCAAACTTCTGGCGGATTTGAGAATAGTCCGCCCCAGCCCTTCAAAATAGCGTCAGGTATACGTAAGTATGATTCGCGCATTGAAAAAATTAATTATTGTGCTGAATTGATAAAAGATGATGACAAAAGATATAGACGCTTTCAATCCCTAAGTGAATATTCGTGCTTCTTGAAAAACGCCAATCTTGCCTAACCGATGGCCACTTTTTTTCCGCATTGAATTGCATAGCTAAACAGCTATTCACTGGTAATTATTGGCGCTATTCAAATGGGTTTAAAAGTGCAGCACTAGACCTTATAACACGCCTAAAGACACAAAAATAACATGTACACAGCGAAAAGCCGGTTAGTTATAGACAATACATTAGCATCAGACAATCATATTTTAGATGTCGGATGCGGTACTGGAGCAACGGCCAAAGCCATTAAAACAGCATACACCGATTGTAAGATTGTTGGCATTAACTACAGTCAGAACGAATTAAATGTCGCTCATAAGTGGTTGGATGAAAGCATTGTTTTTGATTTAAATACGACAGCGCCATTGATCATCGATGGCGAGTTTAATCTCATTATCTGTTCACACATTTTAGAGCATTTAGTAAACCCATCTGAACGAGTAACTCAATTAGCGAAGTACTTGTGTCCAACAGGAAGAATGATACTAGTTGTACCTAACTTTGCTATATGGAAAGCGCGCCTGAATCTACTCTTAGGTAAGTTTGAATACGCTGAGCACGGTTTATACGACCGTACACACTTAAGGTTCTTCACTTGGGACACGTTTCCAAAAGAAGTTATGCCGGAGGGTTTCGAAATCATTAAGCGCCACTACAGTGGTAATTTTCCTATGCCTGGAATACGGCGTATTTTGCCAAAGTTAATTACTGAAAACATTGACGATTTTTTCTTACGGCACTTCCCAAACCTATTCAGTTCAGAAGTGTGCCTAATCATTAAAAAAGTAAGCTAGTTTTAGCTTAAGGTTAATCATTTCGCACGATAAATCTACGCCTATCTCTCCAGCGCTCATTTAGTCTGACAAGTAACCTAACTACTAAAATTTAGCGTTTCACTTGCGTATGAATAGGCAATAAAAAAAGCCCCAGTAGATCGCTCTACTGGGGCTCGTATATAAA
>Ga0075467_10002805_pt1 | contig 13619 bp, 9 predicted proteins | sample DEB08_DNA_9_FD_75067 | JGI IMG/M metagenome (GOLD analysis project Ga0075467, IMG submission 75067) | Aqueous microbial communities from the Delaware River and Bay under freshwater to marine salinity gradient to study organic matter... | ecosystem: Environmental > Aquatic > Marine > Coastal ...
GATGGTAATCTACACGGAGCGCACCCACACGCCCGGGGGCATTGCCGATGCGCGCATGGGGCCCTTCTACATGCCTGCGGATGAGACCATCTATATAGATCCATACTTTTTCCAGGAGCTCAAGGACAAGTTCGGCGCCAAGGGCGACTTCGCGGAAGCCTACGTGATCGCCCACGAGGTGGGTCACCACATCCAGAAAATCCTCGGCCTGACGGACAAGGTGCACAGCCAGCGGGGCCGGGTTTCCAAGACGGATTACAACAAGCTCTCCGTGCGCCTCGAGCTGCATGCCGACTTCCTCGCCGGGGTGTTCGCCCACCACGCCCAGCAGGATTTCGATTTCCTCGAGGCCGGAGACATCGAGGAGGCGATGGTATGTGCCGAGGCCATTGGTGACGACCGCCTGCAGGAGCAGGCACAGGGCCACGTGCAGCCGGACTCGTTTACCCATGGTAGCTCCGCACAGCGCAAGCGCTGGTTCATGCGCGGCTACCAGAGCGGCAAGCTGCGGGATGGGGATGTGATTTTTTCGGTGAATTACCGGGACCTCTAAACAAGGTCGCAGGGACACAAGCCTTGCTTGACCTGTAACGCGTTCTCACCAAGGATACACCCATGTGTAGATACCTCTTCTTGCTACTCTCCGCAGCCTCTGCCCTGCTGCTGGGGTCCTGCGCAACAGGTGGCGGTGTTTCCGGAGGTGCCTACGGCTCCCCGAACATGGGAGGGCCTCCTGCCGATGTGCGCACCGCCCAGATCGCCTCTGAACCAACGGGGAGTTTTTACTACGGCAGGCGCTACTACGTTCAAAAAACCCGCTTCTGGGGCTACCTTCGCAAACCACGCCAGAATCCTAACTTCGCCAAGCTGGTCTTGTTCAACGAAAGCAAAAAACGCAATCCGGACCGCCTGCCGGAAACAGGCCCGGCCGGCCAACGCTACGGCTATGACCAGAACTACGAATACAAGATCTACGGTTATTACACCGGCGAAAAGGTCTACGAGGTCAACTCCAACCAGATCCTTCCCGAGTTCATGCTCACCGGCTATGAGCTGGTCAACCGCAAGCCCGGCTGGCTGTTCAGCCCAAAGGACCACTACAACCCGAAGAGCTTCACCCTCAGACCAAGACTCTAACCCATGGCTATCTCACGTGATGAAATCGCCGCAGTTCTCGACGAGATCGCGCTGTTGTTAGAAATCAAGGGTGAAAACCCTTTCAAGACCCGGGCCTATCGTAATGGCGCGGAAACCGTACGCAATTTCCAAGGCGAAATTGTGGCCATGGCTGCCGCCAATAATCTCGAGGGCATTGCGGGCATCGGCAAGGCACTGCAGGAAAAAATCCACGAGCTCGCGAGCACCGGCAAGCTTGAGTTCCACCAGAATCTGCGTGCTGAGTTCCCTCCTGGACTGTTCGATCTGTTCGGCATCCAAGGGCTGGGGCCTAAAAAAGTGCGCGCCCTCTACGATAAGCTCAATATTGATTCCATCGATGCCCTCAAGGCAGCCTGTGAAGATGGCCGTGCCGCCTCGCTGCCCGGGTTCGGCAAGAAGTCCATCGAGAAGCTGCTCGAATCCATTGCCCTCAAAGAACAGTTCGCAGACCTGTTCCGCCTCGGAGATGTAGCGCCGCTCGCCGAGCATATGCTCGAAACCCTGCGCCAGCACCCGGACTCTCTGCGCGTTGCCATCGCCGGCTCCTACCGCAGGAGCAAGGAGGTGCTGCATGATCTGGATTTCCTAGTGGCCACATCCGCTCCGGCAAAGATGACCGCGTTTTTCACCAGTTTGCCCGAGATCCACTCAGTGATTGCCCATGGTGACACCAAGGCCTCGGTCCGGCTTGAAAATGGTCTCCAGTGTGACCTCCGTGCTGTTTCCAACGCCCAGTTCCCCTTCGCCCTGCAATACTTCTCCGGCAGCAAGGAGCACAACGTGGCACTGCGCACCCGTGCCTTGAAACACGGCTGGTCGCTCAACGAATACGGCTTCACCCCCAAGGACAAGTCCACGCCACCCGCACCGGCCATCAAGGACGAGCGCGACATCTACCGCGCTCTGGGGCTGGACGATATCCCCCCCGAACTGCGGGAAAATCAAGGTGAGATCGAGGCTGCCGACGCTGGTGAAATCCCACGTCTGATCGAGCTTGAGAACCTGCGCGGCACCTTCCACAACCACACCACCGAGTCGGATGGCAAAAACACGCTCGAGGAGATGGCCGCCGCCGTGCGCGATCTTGGCCTCCAGTATCTGGGTATTGCCGACCACTCCAAATCCCAGTTCCAGGCACGTGGCCTGCAGCCGGAGCGTCTGCTGCGTCAGGTCGAAGCGATCCGCAAACTCAATGATGGATGGCAAGCTGAGGGGGACGACTTCCAACTTTTTGCCGGCACTGAGGTGGACATTCTTAAGGATGGCACCCTTGACTTTGAAGACAGCCTGTTAGCTCAGCTCGATTACTGCGTGGCATCCGTGCACGGCTCGTTCCAGCTTTCAGAGCAGGAGCAAACCGCCCGCATCATCCGGGCGATGGAAAACCCACACGTGACCATGATCGGCCACCTCACTGGCAGACTGCTACTGAAAAGAAAAGGCTATGAGCTCAACATCAGCAAGGTCATCGACTGCGCCGCTGCCACTGGCACGATCATCGAGCTCAACTGCAACCCACGCCGGCTCGATATGGACTGGAGGCATTGGCACCGTGCACGGGACAAGGGGGTGCTGACCTCGATCAACCCAGACGCCCACTCCACTGAGCAGCTGCAGTACCTCGCCTTCGGTGTCCGCCTCGCCCGCAAGGGATGGCTCAGGCGCGAGGATGTGCTCAACACCCGTAGCCTGGAAGAAGTGCGCGAGTTTCTGGCTTTGGAGAAAGGTTCACGCCATCTGCTGCCGTAGCGCACTGATTAAGCACGTGATAACAGGTTCGGTGCAGCCGTAGCAGCTTATCGGATTTCCAGCTCGGTCTTGGCATTGATCCACTTGACCACGGCTCCATTGCTGATGAGAGCAATGGCTTTATAGTCCTGGGTGCCAAGAAGGTTCTCCTCCTTATAAATCACAAATCCTGACTGATAGGTCTGGCCATCAAATTCGATCTCCTCACCGGCTTCCCAGTTGATAACCTGGTCTGCCTTGAACTTGGTCACTTTGCCTGCATCGAGCTCGGACTTGAGTAATGCAATGATGGCTGCCTCATCCAGTACCACGGGTTCCGGCGCAGGTGCTTCGGCCGCGAGCTTCATCTCTGCCTCCTTTTGCTGGCGTGCCAACATCCGGGGACGGGTAAGCTCCTTGAAATTGGTTTTGTCCACATGGATTCTGCTCTCGAGTGGAATGCCAATGGTCTCATAAACCAGGTCACTGCCTTCAATGCGGAGAGGTTTCACCTCGGTGCCTTGCTTCAGCTCCATGGCCAGGCCGCTCTTGGGCTCGGTGATGTGCAGGGTCTCCTTGAGCGCCACTTTGTCAGGAAAATCCTCGGGCTTGACCAGGCTCAGGTCCAGCTCAATGGATGGCGCCGGTGCTGCTTTTGGCTCTGGCTTCTGCTCCGATTTGGTAGACTTGTCTACCTCTGAGCTCTCAGCTTTCCTGCTGTGGCGCAAACCTAAAATACGGGGTTCCAAAATGTAACCCATACCGATACATACAATCAGAAGAATGATAATGCCAACATTTGTCATAACTGCCTCTTCGTAGCACCCGAATTGCTCAGCTGCAAGCCGGATTAGAGATACTACGTAATCAATTCCTACTATCCGTCACATGGCTCGTCATACTCCCGTCATTGCCTACCTCCGCTTTTTGCGCAGGAAGGGTGGGATATCGAGATCTTCTCCTTCGAGCACATTCGGGCTCTCGCCCTCAAACTTACCCTTTGGCCCACCATCAAGCTCAAGTTCACCCTGTGCCACTCTTTTCGACTTCCCTGCTGCGGACTTTCCAAAAGGATTGGAAAAAAAGCTGCTTTGTTTATCGGGCACAACCTCAGCAATCTGCTCGCTTTCATCTTCGATCATTTTCGTCTCTGCGAACGGGGTTTCCCCGACTCCTTCGAAATCAGGGACGGCATCAAAATCAGGATCACTGGATCTCCTTTGCACCTCACTCACCTCATCCACCTCATTCACCTCATTCACCTCATCCACCTCATTCACCTCATTCACCTCATTCACCTCATTCACCTCATTCACCTCATCCACCTCATCCACCTCATCCGAAGTATATCCCTGACTAGGCTCCATGATTTGTTCATCCTGCGGGGCATCAATGACGGGGTAAGAATCGGTGACCTCGGCCTGATCTACTGGTGTTTCAAAATCAGTGGTTTGCTCTCCTTCGTCATCCTCCCGCTTAAGCGGCTCATCAACGACAACAGCCTGCTCCGGATCGGCAGAGAAAAGTTTGTCCTCGGGAAGGGAGCTGATAAGGGTGACACTGAGGCTATCCTCCATGGCGGGATCAGTGGAAACACCAAAGAATACTTGCGTGCTGGCCGGAATATATTTTGAGAGGTTCTGCATCAGTAACTCCACCTCGTAAAGGGTTAGGGTTTCATCGCTACAAATGTGCACCAGCACACTTGTCACCGCACCGAGCAGGCCTCCCCTATCCAGCAAGGGACTGGCCAGAGCGTTTTCCACTGCCATCTGGGCACGGTTCTCTCCGTTCGCAATGCCGCTACCAAAAAGACAGCGTGAGCGATTACTGCGCAGCGCGGTCACCAGATCATCAAGCCCGATGTTAATAAGCCCAGGCTTCACCACAAGTCTCGTCACCGCTTTGATCGACTCGGAGATCATCCTGTCAGCTGCTGCAAATGCCTCGTGAATGCCCTGTTGGGCAAGCACCAGCTCACCCATGCGATTGTTATCAAAAGTAACCAGGGCATTGGACAATGCCGCGAGCTCGTTAAGGGATTCTTCAGCCTGCTCCCGGCGACGCTTACCCTCAAAACCAAACGGCATGGTGGCCAGCACTACCACAAATGCTCCCTCCTCAAGGGCGAAACGCGTGATCAGCGGAGCGGACCCCGATCCCGTTCCTCCCCCGAGCCCAACACAGATAAATACCATTTTCCTACCACGCAATGAATCGCGAATCTCTAGTTCAGACTCCTGCGCTGCCTTGGAACCAAGCTCTGGGTCACCACCAGCACCGAGCCCCTTAGTGAGATTTTTACCGATTTGGATTTTCTCACCCGCAACTGAGCTCGAGAGCGTGCGCATATCTGTATTCAGACAGAGCGTTTCGGGCCCCGTCATGCCATCGAGCATGGCACGATCAAGCATGTTGGCGCCCGCGCCTCCGAGGCCTATGATTTTGACGGATGACTCGGGAATGGTTTGTTGTGGATCGCGATCGTAGGAAATCATGTTGTATTTTTGAACAAGAGATTAGTGGCCGACCGGCACGGCCTTATATTTAATAAATCTTTACCAAAAAATCCGCCTATTGGCCAGCATAGAATGTTTTTTTACGACCTGCAGTGTTGTATCATCCGGACTTTGTTACTTACATCAGCCTAGATAGTAATCCCGGCACAATGCCGTGCCATGCCCATGCACGGGTGGCCGCAACCACCGCCTGTTCATCACTCAGCCTGGGAAGAATGCGTTTTTTCTCCAGTATCACAGTAGCGAGGGCAGCGGATTGCAGCTCCGTGGCCACGGTGATTAGCTGGGCGCAAGCGGCCAGACCAAAGGAGGCCATCACAATACTGAGTGCCCAGAGACCGGGCAGTCTGCCAACCACCAAGCCAAAAACACAAACCACCAGCGTGAAAACCGGGAAGACATGCCCGAAACGAAGTGCCCAGCGACGGCGGGCGATGGCTGCAGGATTGCGCTGCATTGTCAGATAAAGCCCCACACGCAGCGCGATCCGGCCGTGATCAGCGGCAGTGTCCCCATCAGCTGCCTGCTCAGGCAGGGCCAGCCATCCTTCGCCGGTTACCGATGCCCCAGCCCATACCCGCTTCGTGGTCCTGATCTCGACCTCCTCCTGGCCCATGGATGCCAGCATCTTTTCCGCCAGATCCTCTGCTCTGCTATGAAGACGGGTATTACGCGAATGACGTAACACACGGTCTGCATTCAGCTTACGCAGAACAAGTGCAGCCAGTAGTGGCAAAAGTGAAAGAAACAAGAGAAGACGGTGCATGTAATCAGGGTCAAGAGTCCAGCAGCTTAGTCATCATCGTGCCGCGCGCGGCAGCGGGTCGTTTTTGAAGTGATCGTACTGTTTGCTGAGCTGCTTGTAGTTGGCAATGACATGCTTCTCACTACGCGGGTTTCCTCTGGCATTGGCAATGCTACCGGCGATCGCTTTGCGTGACCACTCGAGGGCTTTTTTCCGGTCACCCCTCGCAAACCAAATCTCAGCCATGGTGTCCAGGTAGGCACCTTGGCTCGAACGCAGTTTGAGGGCAGTCTCGGCGTGGACATGACCCTCACTCAATCTTCTAACAGCTCTGGCAGCGAACCATGCTGCTGTATTATGGGAGTTGTGGGAACCTGGGTAAAGTTTGCAAGCCGCTTCTATATGCCGATAACTATCCTCAAACCACTTGTCGTAGACGGTACCGAGATTTTCTTTCCTCAACAAAGGAAAAAAATTATCCGCCAGCAAGCCATCTCCGGGGATCAACTGGCGGGCGCCATCGAGCTTGCTGATAGCAGCAGACTTCTTACCCTTGTGCAGCAAAAACATACCGTGACAAAACTCGGCATGATATCGAGACCTCAGGATTGACTGCAAGTCTAGGTCCGTTTTCCCGCGCATCGTAAGACGGGTGTATGCCTCACTGATGGCAGCAGCCAATTTCCACTGATTACTACGATACAATGCCTGCCCATAGTTTGCGAGATAGGCAATAGCAGTGTCAAACTTGGTATCAGACGAGTCTGTCGGATCTGCCAATAGTGCGGTCTGCATCCAGAGCTCCACGGCCTTGTTTTCATAGCCAGCTTCATAGAGCCACCAGCCCCAATCAATCAAGAGGTCGGCATCACCCAAACTGCACAACAAGGCCTGATCGTAAACTTCTCTGGCCTTCTGGCGCCGGCCAAGCTTGCTTAGGACGATATAGTATTTCATGAGTTCGCGGTAGTTACCCGGCCTGTTGTTCAGCTTTTCTGCTAGAGAGGGCTCAACGCTTTCCCAGCGTAGCAGGGCATCGTCCAGATATTTTTTGCTGGCTCTCCAGTTATCGTTCTCCACTGCCAGCGTGTCTGCAATACGTGCTGCAGCGGCAAGGTCATTTCGTTTCACGCAAAACTCAAAGAGGGCACTCATGCGGGCGAGTTTAAGGTCAGGCTGTGCTTCAGCGACTTCGTCCTTCAGGGTTTTGTGCAGCTTGTCCGTCCTTTCATCAGGGTCATCTGATAAACCTGCAAGCAGAGCCAGTTCGTCGAGGGCTTTACCGAGCTCCTGCTTGTTACGCACTTTGAGATGAGCCCAGATACGCCCCTGTGAACCGGCTGTCATTCCCGTCAGGATTCGTTTCACTCCCAGATCAGCTTCACCGTCTTCATTGCCGCGATGCTTGATAAAGTGGATTGCCTCAGCTCCCAACCCATAGTCGGCCATGCTTCCAACCAGATCAAACCACACATCCGAGCCATTATCCTGCAGCGCCGTCATCATGGGCTTCAGCACAGCAATGGCATGCTGGTTTTCACCATGAGACACGAGAAAGCCGGCAAGCCTAATCAACTGAAGATAAAGGTCCTCATCTTCCTCATCAACCGCGTCCGCTGTGAATCGCTGGACCCACTCGGCGAAGGGAGGTTTAGCATCCTTAGGAATACCAAGAACTTGCAAACTGAGCTGTGGCAACTCGATGCTGTCATAATAATCAAAGGCAGCCTCTACGTTATTGCGATGCAGCAAATCAACCGCTTGCTCCCGGAATCCATTGGCTGCGAGACAGGCGATAACCCGGGAAGTGCTGTCTTTATTTTGCGCCAGTGTTTCTAATTTCTGTGCAGCAGATTGAGCTTCTTTTTCTTCACCCTGAAGTCGAAACTCCTGAATGGAGCAACCGAGAGCGTATATTTCATCGGGGTGTTCTCGAAGATTATTGGTGAGTAGCCACGGTAGCACATCGCCATCCAATACACGCCATGCATCGGCTAACTCCTGCTCACCTGCTTTTTGCGCTTCGCGAATGGCTGCAGGGATGTTGCCACTGGCGCGGTAGAGCGCCATCTTCCACAGCGTTGCTTTTTGAGCGCTCATGCCAGCGGCTTTTTTGAGCTCTTGCTCCAGATGGCCACTGCGACAATGAAACCAAGCACGCATCAGCATAGACTGCTTGTCGTCCCCTGCCATAGCTAGCAGGGATTTCGCATCAGCAAGATCTCCCTTCGCGATAGCTTCACGCGTAACCTTACGGACAATGGCCCTGACCGTCGTAGACATTCTCTCTTTTACTACAGGGTCTTTTTCAAGCTGGGCAAGATAAAGGACCTGCTTCCAGTGCTTAAGCTTTAGGAGCCTGCGCATGATCCCCACCTTGTCTTCAACGTTGCTACGCGAGAATTTCAGCACCAGGGTCTTGACCTCCTCGGGACTATCAAAAAGCACCCCAGACGAAATATAGAGAATGAGCTCTCTGGCACGGTCCGATGCCTCGGGGTCATCTCCTGCTTTGATGCGAAGCAATACGGGCAAAGCCTTTTGACCGAGCTTCCAGAGTCCTTGCATCGCCTCCTCACGCACCAGAAAGGAATCGTCACTGAGCTGAGAAGCAAGTTTGCCCGCATCGTCCAATGCCACGGATTCTGCCCTAGGCGACCGCTCAAGATCCGCGGCCAATGCCTCATGTGGCGGCAACACCATGACTACAATCAAGATCAGAGACACACACAAGAGGGCGCTTAATGATACCGGATAACACCCGCCGGCCGCCAAGCTGCGGAGATGGCGTAAACGGATATTATTACAATACATTTTCATCACTCTTGAATTTTTTTTGGTGGCCCAATTTACTTCCGTCTCGGCTTCGCGCAACGGCTATTTGTTAGGATCATCATTGCCAGTCAACTGGCTGAGCCAGCTGCTTACATCCCCAAAGATCTTGTCACGATCATGATCATACATCAGGAGGTGGTATGAGCCAGGGTAATACTTATGCGTCTTGCTAATCGAGTCCGGCAAGTGTTCGTAGAAGTCATTGACTAAATCAGCCTCGGTAAAAAAGTCCTCCCCCCCATGCAATAACAGCATCGGACAGCTCACCTGATGTGCCGCTCCATCCATGGTCTGGGCCATATCGCCAAGTTTCACCAGCAGGCGCAAAGTATAGCGGTGAATATACCACGCGTTTTTAGCCGCCTGTTGCTCATGGATATCGTCCTTGGTCACCGCGGGCGACTCGCCACCTGAGAGAGATTCCAGAGATATTCTCGCCTTCGGGAAAAATACAGCAGCCGTCTTGGCGGCCATCAGCTTCCAAGGAGACAACTTTGAATTTACTTCAATAATCGGCGAGGAGATGACTATGGCATCTGGCTTTTGCTCCCCTGGGGGTGTCTTGTGGTAGGCGTGCATTACAATTAACGATCCCATACTCTCACCAAACCAAACGATTTTCGACTTCGGGTGAACACGGCGAATTAACTGGGTAAAGGTGTAAAGATCTTTATACCACTCTGCGACTTGCTGGATATCCCCGCGCCTGAATTGCTTGGCATCCATGCCCTGCCCCCTGGTTTCTGCAGCGTAGAGAGCTACATCCTGTCGATGTTTAAGCAGGTGTTTGCCAAGGTTATCATAATCTCCCGCGTGACCGGAAATACCATGCACACCAACGATGACGATGGCCGGATCTTTTTCCGCCGCGGATGCTGGCAACCACTTACGGTAAGCAAATTGATCATTATCAAAGGATACGTAATGCCTTTCAGCAAGACGCGGAATGATTTTCATTTGCGGAGTAGCGATCATTGGGGTTGAGCATGATGATCCCATTACGACGCATACAACGGCCGCCATTAATCGTGAAAATACACACCATCTGGAGATAGAACCAATCATCAAGGCGAGTCAAACATGATGCCAATCCGATCGGATTGCAAGCGCCCATGATACGGTTCTCAGTATGATACATGCCGAGATTGCTTGATTTTTTACCTGCCAGATGTTTCTTTTCCCCTGTGTTACAGATAGTTTTCAACGAAATCAGTGCTGCGGAAATATCCCGTATGGATACCCTGGAGCAGCTCGAACTACTCGATGCCTTCAAAGTGACTGAGGCTGATCTCGCTGATCTGGATAACGAGAAATCACAAAAATGCTTCGGCAAGATAACCAGAGACGGGAAAATCCTCTACCGTTTCCGCACGGATGAATGCCGTATCTACTTCGAGGTGGCAAATGACTCGTTGATCGTCCATCGCGTGCTCAACAAAAACACCTTTTCGGATTTTCTCTTCAGATCAAAGATGCCTGTTTCTGAAGACGAACAACTGGCCAAGTCCAAGCACTTCTGGAAGCTGATTGATGAAGGAAGGAATGCGCGGCGCATGTGATAACTGAAGCCTTACTCTACCACGCAGCCTGATTACGTTTTGCCTTCCCATCTGGATCGAGACATGATAGAAGCTATCTTAGTATGGTAGGTAAAATAACACATATACTCATTTTCATCTTCATGGCAACGATTGTCATTGCCAGCGTTGTAAATGTAGACCCTAACGATACTGCAAAACTCGCACTCCAGCTGCCCGTTATGCTCCTCGCCGGACTCTACGTTGGTTTTCTGTTTGTGTTATATGTCTTGCCTACCCTCACCGACAAGGCAACCAACGCGGTTTTTTCCTCCAACGAACGTGTCAAACGCGAACCCCTGCAAGATGCCCAGGCTGCTCACGCACGAGGTGATTATGAAGATGCGATTGAAATTTACCGTAGCATTGCAGAAAATGAACCGCTTAACAGGCTCCCCTGGGTGGAAATTGCCAAAATCGAGCACGATCAGCTTAAGGACCCGGAGGCCTCCATACACACATTGCGCACCGCACTTGAAGAGCATGAATGGCCAGCCGATGATACCGCATTTTTTATGGTGCGCATGGCCGACATCGAGCTCGAAGATATGGAAAACCCTGAGCAATACGCCGCCATTCTCAATGAGGTCGTCGAGATGTTCCCCGAGACACGACACTCAGCAAATGCCATCCATAAGCTCAAGGAAATGGATCATTCATAGAGCTGCTTAACACCTTCTTTGCACATCCCGGCATATTCGTTAGTTGCCAGAAAGATATCCTTGATCCAGTTGTGTAGAACACTAACATAATCGGGCGTGTTTGTCCCTAAAACCCTAAGTCGACTCCTATCAACCTTCCCTCTGTGGTCGTTGTTATTGGGTTTCTTGGTGGGCATTTTTCTGGCTGACTCCTTTGCTCAATATTTTGGCACCATTCCCTGGTTTGTTGCCGCGGGTCTTGCCATGATCATTGCTCTGATCGCTCGTAGACAGGTAATCACCTTCATCGTTGTTGGCTGTATTCTGGGAAATGGCATTCACGGCTTAAACATGGATCGCCAAAACACTTGGATCGGGGCTGCCGATGAGGGCAGGCTTGCTGGGCAATGCACCCTGACAGGAACTATTATTGACACAGGGCCTCGGCAGGACGGACCGTATCTGCTCAAGATAAGTCAGCTCAGCCCGGCGACAAAAAATACGCACCCCCCGCTGCCCCGTGCTAACGGCATCCGAGTAATGCTGACGCAGTCATTTAGATCTAGGAAAGCTTATCACTACGGTGATATCCTCGAAATCTCAGGAAAGTTAGGTATGGTAAAACCGATGCGCAATCCACACGGATTCGATCGGCCCATGTGGCTTTATCGCCAGGGAGTAACCCTTACCATTACACCACAAACTCCCATTACACATACAGGTGTGAGCCTAGTGCACCGCCCCATCCGCACCATGGCCAGCTGGCGGCTGGATCTGCGCCAGAAAATGACCGCGGGCCTCGACCCCGACTCTGAGGAGGCCCAACTGATACGCGCGGTGGTTCTGGGAGAACGTCCACCCCGCCCATCCGAGATGATCGAGGATTTCCGGGACAGCGGGACACTGCATGTATTTGCTGTCAGCGGCCTGCATGTAGGCATGGTGGGAACCATCATCGGCAGCCTGCTGTGGTTCTTACGCGTGCCCCGCTGGATGCTCATCAGTGGCATTATTCTGGGCATGGCCATTTATGCGGGCATCACCGGTCTGCGCCCGCCCTCGGTGCGCGCAGTGATCATGGCCTCAGTCTTTCTCTCGGGGGTTTTGATCCGCAGACAGCCCTCCCTGATCAACAGTCTTGCCGCCAGTGCGATCGCCGTGCTGCTCTGGGACAGCCACCAACTCTTCACGCCGGGTTTCCAGCTATCCTATGGGGTATTGCTCGCCCTCGCCCTTGGCTCGGCAATGTGGATGCGTGTGCTCAGACCCATGGCTGAACTTGATCCGTTCATGCCCAGACTGCTGCTGACTCCCTGGCAGGAGCGGATCCTGAACTGGAGAAAATGGCTCAGAAACTCGCTCTCCGTCTCGCTGGCTGCCTGGATGGGCTCGGCCCCGCTGATGTGGATTCACTTCGGTATCATCACACCCATTGCCATCATAGCGGGCATACCTCTAATGCTGTTAGTATTCTGCATTCTGGCTCTAGCCATGGTGAGCATTACGGCGGCAACCATCTGGACTCCCGCTGGGGAAACCCTGAACCACATCAATGCCTTTATTGCCAAAACCACATACACCACCGCCAGCACCTTCGCCCGCATTCCCAGTGGCCACTGGCATAAAACCCCCAAGCGCCCGGAAAAGGGGCAAATCATTGTCTTTGATATACCGTATGGTGGCGGTGCCAACTTCATCGATATCGGTGGAGGCATATTGTTAGACAGCGGCCGAGGAGATCTATTTCTGCGTCATGTCCTGCCCACCCTGACATCGTTACAAGCGAGCCCCGATTCATTCATTGTCAGCCATGCTGATTCCAAACACAGCGGAGGCATGGGTATCAGCCTCGATCAATTCCACCCCCATCAAGCCCTGATCCCACGCACTGATCTGCTCAGCAAAAGCTACCGTGAGTTTCTCGAGAAAGCGAAACATAGCGATTGCCAGCTGATCATTCCCCATTCAGGCCAGCTATTGCCCATAGAGCCCGGCGTGCATTTGGAAATCCTGCACGCACCCGTCGAGCTTGCTGGCAATGGCCGGGCGGATGACACCGGACTGGTCATCCGGCTCCACTGGCACGGCTGGAAAATTCTATTCACCGCAGATGCCGGCTATATCACGGAGACCAGACTGCTCGATTCCGGCCTCGACCTGCGCGCCGATGTCATCATCTCCGGCAGAAACCGTGACGATTTTACCGGCCATGAGAATTTCTACCGCGCCGTCTCCCCCAAGGTCATTATCTCAAGTAACTGCCACTTTCCGGAAGGCGAGAGCATACCCCCGGGCTGGTTCACCACCACCAAAGCCCTGGGCATCACTACCTTTGATCAGGCACTGTCCGGTGCCATCACCCTCACTATTGACGAGGGCAAGCTCGTCCTCACTCCAATGCTCGATACAGCTGACC
>Ga0075467_10002806_pt1 | contig 13619 bp, 12 predicted proteins | sample DEB08_DNA_9_FD_75067 | JGI IMG/M metagenome (GOLD analysis project Ga0075467, IMG submission 75067) | Aqueous microbial communities from the Delaware River and Bay under freshwater to marine salinity gradient to study organic matter... | ecosystem: Environmental > Aquatic > Marine > Coastal ...
CAAAAAGATGAAAACGGAAAGCGTTTGCCGGAGGAAAACTGGGTTTGGTCGCCACAAGGTTATATTGCGATGCACGCACCCGAAACTTGGGGTTTTGTGCAGTTTTCAGAAATTATCGCAGGTCAAGGCGAAGTCGAGTTTTATCATTCGCCTAACGAAAAAATAAAATGGGCTTTACGCCAACTATATTATCAACAACGCCAATATTTCAATAAGAATAAACGCTATGCAGACAATTTAAAATATTTGACTTTACCAATTGTGGCGCTTGAAAATTATCAATTTGAGCCAAAATTATTAATGACTTTCAAGGGGTATGAGCTTATTGCGAAAAGTGTTGATGGAAAAGGAAACTGGATACTTCAAGAAGATGGAAAAATAAAATTAGACACGGATTAACACAGATTTCACAGATTTATTATCTGTATCAAAACCAGAATTATGAATAAAAGAACTTTTATAAAAACAGCCTTTACTTTAGCCGCTGGAAGTACGCTTTTGGGGTGTAATCCAACGAAAGAATTGAGTAAAAAAGCATCAAATTTACCCGATAATTGGGTTTGGTTGCGACCAGATTTAAAAAATACAGATGATGATTGGAAACGGATTTTTGAACGGATAAAATCAATGGGAATTGATGCGGTTTTGCCGCAGATTTATGGTAGCAATGAAACGCTTTTTGATCATCCGATTTTGCCTGTAAAAGAGCGTTGGCTGGAGCGAATTATTCCGCTGGCACACTCAGCAGGTCTGGAAGTTCACGCTTGGATGTGGACGATGATTTTGAATAATCCGACCTTGATTGAGAAAAACCCGCATTGGTTTTCTGTCAATCGAAATGGCGAACCAGCACATACAAATCCTGCTTATGTTGGTTATTATAAGTTTATGTGTCCGTGCAATGAAGAGGTGGCGGAGTTTGTGGCAGGAAACGTAGAAGCCTTGGCAAAAATCGAGGATTTAGATGGTATTCACTTGGATTATGTGCGTCAGCCGGATGTGATTTTGGCGGAAGCCTTGCAGCCTAAATACAACATTGTACAAGATAAAGAGTATCCGCAGTACGATTATCCGTATTCTGAAAATTGTCGAAATCAGTTTAAGGAAAAACATGGAATTGACCCGATGGATCTGGGGGACGAAGCTCCGAATCATGCTGCTTGGCGACAATTTCGATATGATGCTGTTTCTAATATTGTAAATAATTACTGTGTGCCAATGGCTCGAAAATATGATAAAACCATTACGGCTGCGGTCTTTCCGAATTGGGAAAGTGTGCGTCAAGAATGGCACAAATGGGATTTAGATGCTTTTTTACCGATGTTGTATCAAGGATTTTATAATGAAGATATTAATTGGATTGGTGAACAGGTGAAACAAGCGAAAGCTCGTTTGAAAAATGCGAAAAATGAAAAGCCAGTTTTTAGTGGTTTGTATATGCCAGATTTGCCGACGGTTGACGATGTGAAAAAAGCTATTGAAGTTGCGAAAGCAAATGGTGCGAAAGGTGTTGCTTTTTTTGAATATGGCGGCTTAAAAGATTCGTTTTTGGACGTTCTAAAGTAAGTTTTATCGAAGCATAGGCATTGCTTTTTAGTAAGATTCTTTATTCTTTAGCGTTCTCTACGAAAAAAATGGCACTTTTGCCGTTGAATAAAAAAATAAGTAGATTTGAATTGACTAACATTAACGCTTAAAATTCACCAATTCAAAATCGTCAACAGATGACCAATATAGCCTTACAACGAACCAATATTCGAGAATTATCCAATGAAGAAATTCAGCAATTAATTGATAAAAATAAAAAGATTTACACCCAATTTTATGATGCGGCTTACACCGATAGCATGGAAAATAATCTTTTTAAATTACTAAATGAAGTTTATTTTCGAGCAAAGTTGGTCAATTTTGAAGATTATCCCGAACCGATGACTAACAATAAGCCGCTGATTTTTATCAGTAATCATTCGGGCATGTCTTTTCCGTGGGATGCGATGGTTTTTGGTGCCGTATTGTATAATAACAGTAAAAAAGATGGTCGGCCTTCGATTCGGCCATTATCTGCTCCGATGTTGTCTGAAACTTATTTGATGAGTCCGTATATGATTCCGTATATGTGGAAACGTGTCGGCGGAATAGATGCGACCTCCTTGAATTTTGAAACCTTGATGCACTTCAACGAAGCGGATGTTTTGATTTATCCAGAAGGTGTGCCAGGTATCGGAAAAGGCTTCAATCGTCGATATCAATTGCAGCGTTTTTCATCGTCATTTGTGCGTATGAGTTTGAAACACAAGACAGATGTAATTCCAGTTTGTACCATTAATGCAGAGTATGTTAACCCATACAGTTATCGTTCGAAATGGATAAATAAATTAGTCAATAAAATCGGTATTCCGTTTTTTCCATTAGGAATTTTGACGATTTTGATGTTTTTACAACCGTGGATCTTTTACTTTGGCTTGCCAGCTAATTTAATTTATGTACGAGGCAGACGCATCAAGCCGTACTTGATGACAGATAAAGATTTTGAGGATTTGACCATGGAGGAACTCCGAGCAATTACCGAAAAAGTCAAACAAGAAATGCAAGTACAACTCACTGAAGCTGCCGAAAAATACGGACAACAACCCTACAAATGGGGCGAATTATTCAAAGCACAATTGAAAAAAATCAATCGTTTCTGGTTCTTTTTACCCATGTTTTGGCCGTTTTTATTTGCAGAACATGAGCGTCAATACAAGCAATTTCAAAAAGACGGCACACCTGTCAATATGAATTTTAGCTTCTCTGGTTTTCTTTGGATTTTGGTACGTCATGCCTTTTCGTTTTTCTACTTTTTACCAATTATCGGTTGGATTCCGTTGTTAATTCGAGGGTATAGAAAAAGAGGTTGGAAAGATGAGTAGTTTTGACTTTTCTGTCAATTTTCACAATATGACTTTCGTGTTTTTAGATCTGCTATTTATAAAAAAATTATCAATCAATTAAGTCTGATTGTCTTAAATAAATTTAACACGCAGATATAAATAGGATATCGGTGATATTACCGATATGCCGATGTTGGCGGTCACTAAAAAAACAAACCAATGGAAGATACTTTAAAAAACAAAAAATTCAATTATCAATTATCCGTAATAAGTCTATTATTAGAAAACAATGCTTTAATAGAATCGGTTGCAGATTTAATCATCAAAACATCATCAAAGAATAATGAAAATTACCAAAAAGAGCTTTTTGATTTTTTTAATATAAAAATTGAAGAAAATAGGGAAAATGCTATTAAACCTCTTTTAACCGATGAGGCAAACGATTAATTTTATTGACTAAATCATTTCCATCAATAGTATTAATCATCTGATTTTTAACTTTCCTTATTAGAATTGCAATTAGAAAAATTAAAACAATCTGAAAAATTAGAATAATGTAAATTAGATAAATCATGTTTTTTTAATATTTATTACGTTAAAAAATAAATAAAGCAAACCGCCAACAAAAGCAACATCGTCCATGCCACCTAAACGGACGGCACGGCAGTTGTTGCAGATATTGGGTATCACTAAAAAAAGAAAAACGAAAAAATCGAAAAACAGAAAACTGACCCAAAATTTGAAAAGGGCAATTCTTCACGATTAGTGACCAATTCTCGAAAAGTAATTTTTCTAAGGTTAGTGAAAACCAACGGTAGTAATTCCCAAAACTACCCAAAATAAAAGCGGGAGTAACTAATTTTAATTTTTTAACAATGAGAAAAACAACATTTCAATTATTGTTTGTTTCTTTAACACTACTTTTGTTTAGTGTGAGTTGTAATGAGGATAATTTACAACTGACTGACAACCAAAACTTAATAAGTAGCTGTGAATGTACTTCTTACTTAACTGAAAATGCGGGAATGCCTACTTTCGCATCAGTTGAAGATTTTCGTGATGCTTACAACTGTTTAAGTCAATGTCACGATAACTTGCTTGACGAAATTGATAACCAGTATCCAAATATCACTTCGGATGAATATGATGATTTGGTTGAACAGGGCGTTATCAATGAATGGGCAGCAGTAGATGCGTTCTCTGATTATGGTGGTTACAGTTCTTTGTTACGCAAAGATTTAGAAATTGAAGACACTTGGTTAGTTAATGGTGGGGCTATAAAAGATGCCCCTGAAGAAGTAATCATAGATAACATCTTGAAAGTTATGATTGATGATAACTGTAATGTAAAAATTAATGGTGAAGTAATCAATGTCTGTGAAAACATAACGGTAGAGAAATCACATTGGTGCACACCTTACGGAGGGAACTCAGGTTTTTCTACAAGTGGCAATTACAGAATTAGGTTATCAGGTAAGATATATTACATTCCTGTTATAGGTTCTGTTGTAAGTGGCAAGGTGACAGCTTATAGGATGAAGAATGGAAAATGGAAAAAAAATAGGGAAAATTTGTCAGTTGGTGCGACTTGTAATGTCAGAAAGAGTCTTATCAACGATTGTGAATTTTTAACATTTGCGGTAACAGGTTTTAAAGGTAAAAAAACAAAAAGTTTGAGTGTATCAAAAGTAAATTGGTTGAATACTCAAATTTGGCATAAAGATCATTTTGATCCAATGAATCCAAACCCTGATGGTTTGGTTGACGGTAGTAGTGACCATGTATCGGCAATTATAGGCTTCTAAAAAAAGGATAAATAATTAGGAAAACTACCCTTGACAATGTTATCCTGTAATGTAAAAAAAACAAAAATATGAAAATTAGTTTATTGTTGTTGATTTTAGTATTAATAACTCAACCTTTATTATCACAAAATAATAAACACAAGTTATTTACATTAGAATATCATTATGGAATTAATGCCAATGCTTATACGTTCGATGATATTGCGAAACCTTTTTTAGATGAAGGTTTAGGAAGAAACTATGGGTTTGATATTAACTTTTTCTTATTAACAAAAAAAGAACATCTTATTCAATTTTCAGGAAACATTAGTACAATTAATTTCGCAACATCACCGTCTAATTTAATTTATGAATTTGGATACAATTATGATGACGATTGTTGTATGAGGCTCGTAGGTTTTTATCCTTTTACAGGAGGAATAAAGTACCTATTTCCTTTTTATGAAACAGATAAACTAAAAGTCTTAGGAGGCATAGGTGCTAATATTAATGTGGACATTGGGACAACAGCAGGTTGGCTTACCTATGAAGGAAGACGCTTGTGGTCTAATGCAGATAATAAAAGAAGTCCTGCAATATTTCCAAGTTTTGATTTATCAACACGATTAATTTATCATCTAACGGATAAATTTTTAGTTACTTCAAATATATCTCTTACTCACGCGCCATTTTATGCCTTAGACTACACTTATGTTATTAATTCTCGTGACGGTGTTTTTAGTGGATTATTCTATCAAAAACTATCAAGTGTTACAGTAGGAATAGGTTTGGGAATGAAATTTTAAATATCTCTATTTAAGCAATCAAAATAGCAATTCAAAAAAATTAGAAAAAGCGATACCCAACAAAAACATAATCGTCCATCCCGATTAAAAAATCGGGACGGCGTTTATGCCGACGTTCTGCACCATTAGAAAAAAGCTAAACGCAGAAAAAACAGACGACAAAAAAATAGTATGTAAACAATTTTTATTCACACATAAAATATCAAAACCATGAGAACAAAACAATTCAAATTCCTTGAACAGTTGTTGTTAGCTTTATTTTTCACTTCATTTTTAAGTGCGTTAAATGCTCAATATATTGAAGTTCCATTAGAGCGAAAAATCCAAAATGCACCATTTATTTTTGAGGGCGAAGTTATCAGTAGCCAAAGTTTTATGCCCGAAGAACAAAAAATCATTTATACCTCGCACATCGTAAAAATTAGCAAAATTTTAAAAGGCGATTTTCTAAATGATGAAGTTGAAATTATTACCGTTGGTGGAAGTGTAAACGGTTTAAGATTAGATGTTACGAACAATTTGATGTTGCGTGATGATTGGGAGGGAATATTTTTTTGCAGAAATACAGTTCGACCTGCTTTAAATCGTTCTAACTCGGGTTTAGTACTTCGAGTTTATGAGGGTGAACAAGGTTTCATTCGTTATCAAAATCATTTTGGAAGTACGACTGCAAAAACAGTTTTTCGTCATTATGAAAATGTAGAAACGGAATTACTTTCTGTCATTGAACAGAAAACACGAAAACGAGAGCGAGTAAACCCAAACAAACGAGAAAGAGCATTATTAGAATGGATTAGTCAAAAAACTTACGGAAATACCAGCCGAAACGGCATGAAAACGGGAATTGAATATGAATTTGCTAATCCCGAAATCACAGGGCAAAATGATGAATATTTTGAGTTTGATATTGAGGTTTCGACTTTTGCAAATACTTTTTTGTTTGGTAATTCTGAAATTTATTTAGAATATGACCCAAATGTTTGGGGCTTAAATATGGTTGCCAATGGAAAAATTACAGCAACAAAAGAAACGGTTATTTTAAGTTCTGATTATTCGCTTACAGTTGGAGATGAAACGGCATCAAAACTAAAATTAGCAATTACATCAATCAGTAATCCAAATAATCCATTTTCATTGACACCAAATCAAGAAGAACTTTGTCATTTGAAATTGGATATTTCTAACCTTTTATCAGTTAGTCCAAGTATCTTTTTTGATGAAACAGCAATGCAAGGTGAAAGTGAATATTACCAAAATGGTAATTTTTATGATTTTTTGAATGTGGTTGCTGCAGATAGTATGATACAAAGTTGGAACGCTTTTGTGCCACCTGTTATTGATAGTATTCGTCCATTAAAGATAAGTGCAGGTACTTTTGATACACTATATATTTATGGTAATAACTTTGGAGTAGATGAAGGAAGTGTCATATTTCAAGCTGCAGATGATGTTATAGGTACACCCCCTACTACAGTAGCTTCACCTGTAGATGTTGATTGGTCAGACAATCTAATAAAAGTCATGATGTTCTCAACCAATTTAGATTTTGAAGTACCAGGTAGTGGGCAAATATTGGTAAAAAAAGCAATTTCTAATGACTCTACTTTGACTAATGACACACTATTAATTGAGTACACCATCACAAACTACCGAGACTCTACAACAGACTTATCACTATTGCCCGTTTTGATTGATATTACAGCATCTGACACTTTTAAATTTCAATTAAATAATGCAATAACACTTACTTCAGATACGGCTGATGTGATAAGAACAGCTTTGGAGCAGTGGCGTTGTGTTAGCGGTATAAATTGGAAACTTTCCGATATTCCTACTAATAGTGATTATATTAGAGATAATATTAATTCTATTTCCTTTGCATCAAATGATTTGAATATAGACTCTTCTGTTGCATGGCAAACTTTAATTTATTTTCTTGATCCTACCAATACATATTGGAATTATTGTAATTTTAATAATCAAAAATATGTATATATTAATGAGATTGATTTGTTAGTTAATGGTTTTGATATGGATTGGTTTATGACAAATAATCCTAATCAAACAAATACCAGTAAAGCGGACTTTTGGACTATTGCACTTCATGAATTAGGGCATGCACATCTATTTGAACACATTAATATTGACACTTCTATAAGTGTAAACACTATGTTTCCTTATCATCAATTAACTGATGTAATTCGGTTTATTGATGCACCAACAAAAATTGGTGCAGATTGGATTATGGATACTATTGAGGTTGTTAGTCCACATTGTGGAGGTCGAATTTCAAGAACTACTCAAGGATGCCTAACATCAACAAATCCAATAATTGAGAAAAATAATTTTAAATTATACCCAAACCCTACCAATGAATTTATCATTTTAGCACTTGATAACCTTGATAGGCAGCAATCATGTTACATCAGAATTTTCGATGTTCACGGAAGATTACTTTTTGAAAATGAAGAGCCATTAAAATACGGAGAAAATATAATTTATTTAAATGAAGTAAGTTCTTTTAGTACAGGTATCTATTTTGTTCAATTAAGAGTAGGTAATGAAAGTTTATCTTCTAAACTAATAAAATACTAAAAAGATGAAATATGTATTGACTACTTTCATCTCTATTATTTTATTGGGTTCGTGTAGTCTTTTTCAGACTTCAAAAAGCGATGAAGGTCTAAGCTGTCGGAAATTTGAAAAGTTTATAGCAAAATCTTGGAAATATGATGAAACTAACAAAATTTTTATGATCGAAAATACTAAATTTTTCAATACGCATAAGACGTGTTTATATGGAAAAAGTGTTAATGAAATTATTGAACTATTAGGAGAGCCGAGTATAAAAGAAGAATATGTATTAAGATATTATACTGATACTCGGTGCAATAAAAGACCAAGGAAATTTTGTGTATTAGTACAAATAAGGATTGATGAAGAAACAAAAAAAGTTTTTGATATTGTGAATGCAGGATACAGAGTGTATTGAAAAAAATAAAAAACGGATGCAGAACAAAAGCATAATCGTCCATAGCCGCCAAAAAGCGGCTACGGCGTTTATGCGGACGTTGGCGGCAACCAGAAAAAAACATACAACCAAACAGTATGTAAAAACCACCCAAAATATGTAAACAATTTTCACAAACTATAAAATTCATAGGCTTATGAAACGATTTAACATTTGGCTAATATTTGGTATTATTAGCCTCATCGCTGTAACTTGTGCCTCGCAATGGAACTCAAAAAGCACATTAAACACAAAGGAAAAAGTATTAAAAGAAGCAAGAGATACCTTGAAATTGGAAGACCTTGTTTTGCATACTGACCAAAATGGAATAATGTATTTTAACACTTCAATTACTGAAAAACTTCCAGGTTTTACAGGTGATAGTATGTTTATAAATTACGGTTATCTATTTGATATTGGAGAACATAACGAAATGCAATTAAGAGAATTTATTAGTGATTATGATGGTTATAAAACATTTAGGTATAATTTATATCATAAAGGTATTTACGCTGTATTTAATGCTGCTCATTTTGTAGAAGAAAATGGACGTTTAACTAAGTTTTGGTATCAAAAGTATGATATTAATGTAGATATAAATAATACAATCTCAATAGAAAAAGCTATAAAGGTTGCATTAAATAAAATTGATGCTGAGAGTTACGCATGGGAAAATGAATTTTGGGAAAAAAAAGCAAAAGATTTAGATACAACTTTTTACCCTTCTCCAAAGTTGGTAATCAAAAAATATGAAACTAATTACAAACTGATATACGATTTTATTGTTTCTGTTTCTGTAGTTGACAACTACATTGTTCAAATTGATGCTAAAACAGGAGAATTAATTCGTCTTGAACGAGATTTTAATGAATGTACTTGTAATTCACCATATGTTCATGTTCCTCATCAATTAGATATCAATTATTACAATTCTCCACAAACTACTACTATTCAAAGATGTAATAATGGTAATCATTTATTTAAACTGAAGCGTAGTGACATAAGAAGTATCGGTTTAGCTCAAGCGATAAATGTTCCACCATCAAGTGCAACTGAAATTTGTTGGACAAATCCAACCTCCAATAATAAGCCTGCAAACACAGCTTTTTGGGCAACGCAATATATCTATGATTACTTTCAAGATGAACATTCTTACGTAGGTTATAACAATAATAATGGACCTAATAACAATGCAATTAATTTACTGTTAATGAATGCAGGGTCAGCGGGAACATCTATTTCGTCAATAGGTGCTTCTTTTACATTGAAAGTTGATTTAAACAATCAAAATAAATCGTATGTGACATTAGACGCTATTGGACATGAGTTTACACACGCCATTGATAGAGAAACAGCTAAATTAAACTTTCTGCCTAACTTTAGTGAAGGAAGAATAATAATGGAAGGATTTTGTGATATTTTTGGAGTAACGATTAAAAGTAAATTTCAACAACAAAATAATTATCGTTTTCTAGAACAAGTGGTAGGTTCTGAAACACGTTTATTGAATAATCCTTCAGGTAGTACCAACAGTCAAGGACAGATTTCATCTCAACCAGATACTTATCAAAAAAATAATTGGCATTTTCAAGCCCCGGGAAGTACCAATGATAATTACTTTATTCATCATAATAATGGAATTATGAACTATTGGTTCTATTTGCTTTGTGAAGGTGGAAGTGGAACTAATGATAATGGTTTTTCTTATAATATTTCAAAAATAGGAATGGAAACTGCTGCAAAAATAGCTTTTTTGACATTAACAGATGAATTAGGAAATGGTAATTACGGCTCAAAGGATTTTCAACAGTTAAGAAAAGCAACTTTAGCCGTAGCGAAAAGACAACCTTGGGGAATTTGCTCCAAAGAATGGGAAACGGTTCGTAAAGCTTGGGATGCAGTAGGTGTTACAGGTTGTGATTGGGATATAGACTTGACTACACAATGTAATGGTAAAAATTGTATTGTTGAAGTTGAAGTTTGTGGAACTGATGTAGCACCATTAATCAAAATCAAACAAGGGTCTAATCTCATAAAAAAGAAAAAGACTTATAAACTGACACATACCATTAATAATGGTTGCAACAAAAATTATAGAATAGAAATTGTAGATAAATCTAATAGTGGTTGCGAACCTCCATCAAAAGATTTTACTTGTGACGACTCGGGGAATCCTATTGGAATCTCACCTTGTGAAGATTTGATATATACAAACTTAGCAGCATCGGGTACTAGTGTTAAAAACTGTACGACAGGAGGTATTTTATTAAGTGTGTCGGGTGGTATTCCGTCTTACGGTTTTCAATGGAGTAATGGAAGTACCAGTCAAAATTTAATGAATGTTACACCAGGTACTTACAGCGTTACAATCACAGATGCTTGTAGTGACGAACCACTTGTCAAGCAATTTACAGTTGTTTCCCTACCGACTATAAATACGGCTGTAAATATTACTAAAACATGTATTTCAACTAGTGATGGTGCTATTGATTTAACAGTAAGCAATGCTAAACAGCCATATAGTTATAATTGGTCAAATGGTGCAACAACCGAGGATATTTCTAATCTTCCAATAGGTACTTATACCGTAACAATCACAGATGGAAATGAATGCCAAAAAGTCGAAAGTTTTACGGTTAATCACTTTCCTGATATGCAACTCACTTTTTCAAGTTTTGAAGATGAATGTCAAGGACAACAAGATGGAATGATTGATTTATCTGTACAAAGTGGTACAGCACCATATACTTATCAATGGTCAAATGGTTCTACGTCACAAGATTTAGATAATTTATCCACAGGAACATATAGTGTAACTTGTACAGATTTTCACGGCTGTCAAAAAACAGCAAGTATAACATTAAGTTCGATTACACCAATCGTTCAAGTATTAAGTGAATCGTGTCAAGAAGTTTATTATTGTAAAGGAGAAATCATCGGAAACTCTGCTTCTTTATGGCAATTTGTTACAGAAGATTGTAGTAGCTGTCAAACTGTAGAGTATTGTTCTTTGACTAATAGTTATCGGTATTTGCCAGGACTTCCTTACACTTACGACTATTTTGATGGTTGGGGTTGTTATGAAGTGACAGAATGTACATTTATATCGGGGAATGTATGTACTTCAAGTATTGTTCCTCAAGGAATTACAACGAATTATATACCACAACCTAACGGCTGTCCTTATGGGCAAACACTTGTACAAGATTATTGTGGAAACACTTTAATCTATCAAGCTTGTGTTGTAATGGCACGAATATCTGATGATAGTAGTAATGTCATAAATGGTACAATCAATGCTTACCCTAATCCTTTTAATTCATCATTCAATTTATCATTTGAAACAACAGGAAATTCTGTCAATATTCTAATTCATAATTTGACAGGACAAAAAATATATGAAAATGTTGTTGGTACACAAGAAGGAACAAATGATATAAATATTGCTATACAAGAGCAAATCGCAGATGGTGTTTATCTTGTATCAGTTATACATGAAGATGGTAGTAAGGAAGTACTTAAAGTTGTAAAACAAAATAATTAAATCAATATAGCCTTGTAGTTATTGCAACTACAAGGCTATTCTAATTTTAAAATTATGAAGAATTTATCTTTTATTTTATTTGTGGTGGTGGCTTTTATGGCTTGTAATAATGATGAAGAACCACCAATTATTAATGACGATACTTTAATAGGTACGTGGAGTTTAAATGAAGACATAAAAACCTACATAAATGACTCCTTACAATCATCAAGTAACGCAGATTATACTTTAGAAGTTCAAGAAAATGTAATGATAAAAACGGCTTTTAGTAGTTCGAGTACACATTATTGGACAAGGAATAGTGATAGAACAATAATGTTTATCATTACGGAAAATCAAAATTCGAGTGGTAACGTTTTCGCTAATACACACAGAATGCAAATAGAACAAGACGAACAAAATAATCAATTATGGAAAGAAGAATTTATTACTCAAAATTCATCGGGCGGAGAATATAAGTTAGTTCGTACTTGGACACTTGAACGATAATAATTTTACGAAAAAAATAAAGAAAATAAGAAGTTATGCCGCCAACAATTGCAACATCGTCCATAGCCGATAAAAATCGGGACGGCGTTTATGCAGACGTTGGCGGTCAGCAGAAAAATAAAAAATGAAGGAAATTGAATCAAAAATAATTGGTAAATTAATTCAAAATGAAGAATTTGATGATTGGTGGGAAAGTGACCCAATCCAAATACCATTTCTTGAAAATAAAGAATTGAAAATCACATTCATGGATTTTGTTCCAGAGAATGATAAAGTATTTGTAATTGAGGCGGACAATGCGTTGAAAAATTTTCTATCTAAAAAACAGGAAGAAAGGTTTGAACTTTCAGAATTAGTACATAAAAACGCTATGGACTTTTTGAATGCTGTTGGATATGATGAAATGGACAAGTCATTGTGGGAAATAAAAAACAAGAATGAAATTTGGAAATATGTATACCCACAAGAAATTCACATAACAAGACGGCATAGAAGAGATGAAGATGTTTATCTGAACATAACATGTGAATGTGAATGGGAACAAGAACATGGACTGCAACTTGTATTTAGGAAAGGAAAGCAGTTGACAAGAATTAGTGACCAAGACGGGCATATAACAGAGGCAGATGCATACGACAAACTTGATAAAGACGATGAATTATTAAGTAAATTTAAAGAATAAAAAAGAAGCCGAACCGCTGACAACGTGTATGTGTTCATGTCGGGTAAAAGCTCGTCACGCTACACACAAGACCGTTGCAACGCTCAGAAATGACATTGTAACGCTCAGAAATGACATTGCAACGCTCAGAAATGACATTGTAACGCTCAGAAATGACATTGTAACGCTCAGCAATGATATTGCAACCCTCAGAAATGATATTGCAACCCTCAGAAATGACATTGCAACCCTCAGAAATGACATTGTAACGCTCAGAAATGACATTGCAACCCTTAGAAATGATATTGTAACGCTCAGAAATGATATTGTAACGCTCAGAAATGACATTGTAACGCTCAGAAATGACATTGCAACGCTCAGAAATGACATTGCAACGCTCAGAAATGATATTGCAACGCTCAGAAATGATATTGCAACGCTCAGAAATGACATTG
>Ga0075467_10002807_pt1 | contig 13616 bp, 11 predicted proteins | sample DEB08_DNA_9_FD_75067 | JGI IMG/M metagenome (GOLD analysis project Ga0075467, IMG submission 75067) | Aqueous microbial communities from the Delaware River and Bay under freshwater to marine salinity gradient to study organic matter... | ecosystem: Environmental > Aquatic > Marine > Coastal ...
AGGTTTAAGCGATTGCTATTGTGTTTTTTTTGTTTTTTGAGTAGGTCGGTTTTAATGATTTGATTACGAATCTGTAAGATTTCGTAATCAAATCAAATCAAATCAAAGGTGAATGTTAAACTTATACGTTTCCAATATATAAATCTGGTATTTCTTTGATCAGTGCTTCTAACTCTAATCGAATCACTGTTTTATAATTATCGACCTTGAATGTGCTTAAATTGGGTAATAATTGAACGTTAGCAATAGACTTTAAGGTGCTATTGTACAAACAGTTTAAATACGTCAAATTAACCAAATTCTCCACATTTTGTAGGTTAGCTAAGCTATTGTCTTGCAGGTTTAAAGCACTTAATTTTTTTAGGTGAACGATGTGTTCAATCGTTGTGATACTGTTAGAGGTACAGTTCAAAAACTCTAAATTTTCAAAATGCTCAATGCCTTGCAGGTCTGTTAAATCATGGCCGGAAATATTCAAATCTTCAATTTGTGACAACTCTTTTAATCCGGATAAATTTGATAATTTGATGCTCAATTGATTTAGACCAAAAAACAAAATTCCGTTACCGACAATGTCAATTTTTTTACGTCTGAATAGACTTCTTAACTGGTCTTCGTCAGGGGTTGAGGTATCTTCGCCACGATTCAAGACACTTTGATTAAAAGCGATTTTCCATTGATTTTCGAGTCCGTGCCACCAGTTTTCCAGTTCGGTTCGAGTTGCTTCGACGATGATTTCTTTGGGGCGTTCGGTGCGGTGCTGCTTCGCTTCATCGGATAAGGTGACGACGGCTGCCGCTTCTTTTTTGGGTGCTGGCGTAGTGATTTTTTTCTGTTCTGGTGCGGTTCCGTTTGCTTTTGGTACAGCGATTTCTAACTCTTGGATTTGCGTTTTTAGTAATTGATTACTTACTTCCAGATCTTTTACTTTCTCAATTAGTTGGTCGATTTGATCGCCTTTTGTAATAATCGTTGCCGAGCTTTCCAGCTGGGTTTGAAGGTCTTGCAGGTTATTATTTAAAAAGGTGATTTGCGAGTTTTTTTGAGCGACCGAATTTAATAAAATATTGTATTCCTCCTTTAGTTCCTCAAACTTCAAGGCTTCGGATTGTTTTAACTGCGGCATTTGCACCAGTCGGAGGGCAGCCTTCAAATCTTCATCTAAGTTACTAATTTTCTCTTGTTGAAAATCAATTGTCACTGCTTGCGAATTGCTTTCAGCGACTTTTCGATCCAGTGCTTCGAGTGCTGCTTGTTTTTGAGCATTTAAGCGGTCTATTTCTCGCTTTAACTCACTGATAGTCGCCTCTTTTTGTGTAATAATTTGCTGCAAATCGGCTAATTTATTATCAAAAGTTTGGCGTTGCGTTTCAATGCGTTGAAGTACCTCCTCTTTATTGTCGGTAAACAAGCCGATTTGATTCCGTAAGTCTGTATTTTCTATTTGTAATTGCTGATTTTTTTGTAAAACAGCGTGTAGTTTTTTCTCAAAATTATTTTTTAAATCTAAAGCCTGTTGTTGCAAAAAATCTTTTGAAGCCGAGAGTTGTTCTCGTTCTTGAGCCAATTGTTTAACGGTTTCTGCTTCCGTAACGGTATTTTCTTTTATATCTATTGCACAAAAATAATGTATGCCGCCTGCGTTGTCCATATCTATTTTAAATGACACTGGTGTACCTTTTTGGGTGTAAGCTAATCCCGAATCTACTATGGAATCTTTATGAAAGAATAAGTTTTTATTCCCAATACTGCGTCGAATAAATCCAAAATCTCTATCGGTTTTATACCTATCAATAGTACCGTTAAGATTATTACGTTCGAGTTCCAAACTATTGATTAACTGAACGGCCAAAAAAGATACATCGGTTTCAATCGCCATATTGATATTCAGATCTTGAATGATCAGTCGTTCCGTCGTAATTTGAGGTCGGACGATTCTATTAGCCTGTTGTATCCAGCCAAAATCTTCTATCAAATGTTCAAATCGATTTGAAGAAATGACAGTTGCATTTATTTCGGCTGCTTGCTTGAGAATCAATCGGTCTGCATCTCCGCCGGTAGCTTGATTAAAATAGTCATTCAATCCAAATTTGATAATACTTTGATATATTTGTTTATCAAGATCTCGCTTGAATTTATAGCGAGTATCGGCATCAAAATAACAATAGAAGGAAATTTTTTCGTTGTGTAAATGAAGTAACAGTTGCAAAAGAGGTGCGAGCAAATGTTCTTCGGTATGCTTACTGATTATATCTGTGCCATCAATGACAAATTCTTGCTTCATCGTATCGTAAGTTTTTTGCTGTATCTATGTATTTGACGAATCTCTAACTAAGGATTAGAAAATCATTAGCACCGTGTTTGTTATTCGAATCGAGATTTTATACAGCAAATTTCTATATTCAAACTGCTTTCAAAATGAATTTCAAATTTACAAGATTAATTTTACTAAATTAAAAGCTATGATAAAAAACACTTTAAAAAAAAATCGCTTATTTTTCTATCGTCCTCTTCTTCATTTAATGGCACTAATGCTCACCCTCTCTATGATGACTTGTAGCCCGACTATTCAAAGTGCGTTCTTGACATCAGATAGATTAGACAAGCAGCCGAGTGCTTACGAAAACCCAGTGAAAACTAATGCGACTTTATGTGATAATGCGTTGCATTATGCCCCGGACACAGCACATCTTGACCATACTGCAATGAAGTATATTCGTGTCAATGTTCATTTTATGAACGCCTCGGATAGTTCGCAGAATTTTAATGGAGCAGAAGGTATTCAGTATGCAAAAGATCTAATTTATCATGCTAATATTCCATTGCGAAAGAACAAAAAGATGTTTTTGCCGAAAGGTAATAATACAGCGGTTTTACCATTGCGGTACGAATATGTCCTTACACCTGCTACGGACGATCCGAATGACAAAGGGGTTTATTTTCATTATGATGACGAATTGTTCTATTTCGTTCAAGTTGGTAAAAATCGAAATTTAGGAAGTCGAACCGTTTTGAATAAATATAATGTTGGCGGTGATACGATTATGAATCTTTTTATCATGCCGCATCATCCAGACAGTATTGCCTCACCGACTTACAAGGTGACGCATACTGGTATTGCATTAGGCAATAGCGTAAAAATTGCTGGTTTGTACGAAAGTGATAAACCAGTATGGTTCTTTAAGGGGTTGGTCAATCATGAGATTGGACATGTTTTAGGGTTGTCGCATACTTGGTCCTATCCTGACGGCTGCGAGGATACGCCTCAAAACCCAAACTGTTGGAATAAAACTCAAACTGGACCGTGTAAAGATAATGCCTCTAATAATGTAATGGATTACAACTCTCGACAAAATGCTTGGTCACCTTGTCAAATTGGTCGTATTCATCGGATGTTTAGTAATACGTATGGGCGTTCTCGTAAGATTTTAGTAAAAAACTGGTGTACGTTGAATCCCGATAAATCTATTATAATTACCGATTCTGTTCATTGGAAAGGGGCGAAAGATTTAGAAGGACATTTGACGATTGAGAATGGCGGATATTTACGGATTAGTTGTCGGGTATCGATTCCGAAAGGGGGAAAAATTACGGTAAAACCTGGCGGAACGTTGGTGCTTGACCAAAGTTTGATTCATAATGCTTGTGGCGATACGTGGCAGGGTATCGAAGTACAAACCCTCAAAAAAACATCTGGAAAAGTAGTGTCGATGGGCGAAATTCGGTTAGAAAATATGGATAATCCCTTGGTCGAATCGACGCAAGAACCGAAAGAGTAAGGTCGGTTTCTTATCGGTTTTTTATCGGGCTGTTATATTGCGATCAGGGGCAATATAGCAGCTGGATAATTTTAGTATATTTTTGTAAAAAAAACTCATTTATTTTATATTCATAAAATTTTCTTAAAATAATTCGTTTTTTTATTGACATTGTAAAATTTTATATCTTAAACTAACCTTTTAAAGTTTTAGTAGTTTAATCATTATGTAACTTATAGTGTTCTATACTAATTATATAAATTACTCAAACTATCTAAAATTATTACAACATGAAACAACATATTTTTTCATTTTTGGTCTTGCTATTCGCATTCCAGGGCATTGCACAAGAAGTGAAAATGTCTGAGGAGTTTTCCATGCGAACAGATCACCATTATGAAATTATTGGTAAAGTCAATGGGAAAATTCTTTTATTTACAAAGGACGCCAATGAGTTTATGGTTCATGCTTTTGATGAAGACTTGAAAAATTCTAAGGAAACGAAAATTGAACTGGATCGAAATTATCTGAGGTTCATCGGTATTACCTCAACCCCCGATGATTTTACAATTATATTTAGTCATAAATTCAAAGGGGACACATATGTCAAAGCACATAAATACGATAGCAAAGTGAATTTGTTAGATTCTATGACGATCAAGGTGTATGAGCGTCGAGCTTTCTCTCCTGTATTCAGAATGGTCAAATCGCAGAATCAAGAAATGGGCTTGTTATACAATATTGATCGAGAGAAAGTGATAGAAACATTGATGTTTAATATTCCGAAAATGGAATTACTTTGGGAATATAGTTACGAGCCTAAAGAGTTTTATTATCGGCGTGATTTTGTAGATTTTCTGGTTGGAAATGATGGTAGCAGCCATTTAATTCTTGAAAGAGATAATGAAAGAGGCAAAAAATCACAGAATCGATTTGAATTTTATTCTTATAATATTGGAGAAGCAACAGAAACAGCCTATATGGTTTCTTTCAAAGATATGCTTTGGTATGATGTTTATTTTGAATACGATAATTTGAATAATCGAATTGTGGCAGGTGGCTTTTATGCCAATGATTTTTTAACGAAAACCTTGGGATATTTTTATTTGAATATTGACCCGAAAGACAATAAGAATTATACGCTATCATTTCAAGAGTTTGATCCTGAATTTATACATGAGGTGATAGGAAAACATAAAAAAATGAATAGAGACGGTTTTGCAGAAGTCGATATTCAAGAAATTGTCCTTCGGAGTGATGGTGGGATTTTGTTAATTGCAGAACGCAATCGAGAGTACGTCCGACAAAACACAGCAATGTCAACAGCATATAGCGGACAGAATCAAGTCGGAAATCAAGTAGATTATTATTTTAATGATTTATTGGTGTTTTCGATTCATCCGACAGGAGCGTTACACTGGCAAGATATTTTGCATAAAAAACAATATTCGCAAGATGACGACGCTTTGTATTCTTCTTATTTTTTGTTGAAAACTCGGAGCAGCTTACGTTTTTTGTATAATGATGAGATCAAACAAGAAAATGTAGTCAATGAATATATTCTCACCGGTATTGGCAAACCTGATCGTAAAAATATCATGAATACCGCTGGTGCAGAGTTGATGCTTGTTATGAGAAATGCACTTCAAATTTCGGCAGATGAAGTCATTATCCCGAGCGAACGACGACGACAGTTGAAGCTGGTTAAGTTGACTTATTAAGTGATTTCAGTGGTATTGATTAAAATATACCAACGTGATTTTCTAAAATTGTTCAGGTGGAAGGCATTGTTAAGATGCCTTCCATTTTTTTTGAGGTTCAATGCTATGCCTGATGTCTGTTTTATTGTCGAGCAGTTGCACGAACTATTCTGTTCCTTTGATGTATTTTTCGAGTAATTCTGCCAATTTTTCACTACAATCGTCGCTTGCGTTATCTTTTAAGACATCGACGACATAATCTAAAATTTGACTTTCATCTCCAATATTATCGGGGTTGTGTCGAAACACAAAAGCATTGACCGTCCATGTACGTTGAATATGAATAGAGCCTTGCACTTGTAGTTTTGCGGCGGCGTCTTGTCCATTTTGAGTTGGCTGAAAGTTAGCAATATTAATGTCTTGAAGATAATCTAACATTTGTTCATAAACATATCTATCGGCTATCGGTCGTTTGTATTGAATACCATTTGTTTGACAATCCGTATTGATAATCAGGATTTCATCGATATTATTTTCACGAGAAAATGAAACGGTAAATGCTTCATTATCTTGATATTGAAAAATGAAAGCTAAATCAAATTGTTTTTCATCTCTCAACGCTAACTCTTCCCGATTCGGTTGAGCAAATGCAGCCACAAAGCCCAACAAACTGATTATTACAAAAGAAAATTTCATAGGTGATGATTGTGAATGTTAAAAATATAAGGTTATTGAAGGGTTTTGAAATGGATAAAAGGAGGTTTACGAAGTTTTCAAAACTTCGTAAACCTTACACTTCGTAAGCGAATCAATTATTTATAATACGCTTCAAAAAACTCCAGGTACTCTTGAATGGCTTTTTTACGAACGATTGTTTTATAATTATCTTGAGAAACAACCATCGGAATGATTTTATTCTCTTCTAATCCACCGTCGATAAATTGGTTAATTGTACCTGCACTCACGGCATCATAATATTCCATTGCTTCGGCTTTTGACTTGAACCGTTTGACGACTAAAACTGGTGTTTTTAAATCCAAATAGATAGAATTGACCCTCAAACGCTTTAAGCTATGATATTTTCTGTTGTAATCCGTAAACTTCGTTGTAATGTCATTACGGCTCATTACATCAGGACTATAAGTAGCGATGAAGAAGTGTGTCCCGTCCTCTTCAGAAAACATGCTATTGGCTGGTTTCGTTTTATTTGAAGCGGTCGCATCGCCCGAGCCTAATATTCTTAAAATCTCTGCGGCACGCTTTGCTTCGTCTGTTTCTGGGTAGGTTTTTACGACATCGTTCAGGGCGATTTTATATGCCTCTTTTCCTTTTAAGTTACCTTCGCACATAGCTCCCAGAAGCGCAAATTTTGGTCGCAACGGGTTTGTCTTTGGCTCAAATGTTTTGTCCACTTCATCTACTTTCACCAGAGCTGCTTCCGCATCTCCTTTTTCAAATAAGCCATAGGCATTATTATAATAATCCTGAATTCGAATTTGCTTATCTTTTTCTTTTTCTAAAAATTTAGGGTCTGTAATTGCTTTTGCAAATTTACTTTTCGCATCTGTTTTTAGAATCAAATCTTTATACCTATTTGCCTTCACAAAGTCAGGTTTTTCGGTGTACATGAGGTATAATAAATAAGCAGATTCCATTTTATATTTGTTTTCAGGGTAGCGAGTCATCAGCTGCTCTAAAATATCAATTGCCCGAGGATTATTTTTTAATCTATCTCGATACAAAGGCCCTAAGGCAGCCATAGCTTCACTGATTTTATTGTTGGCTTTTGCCAAATCTGTGTTTCCTTGTGGTACGCCCATTTTTTTGAAAATCTCATCGACTTCCGTTGTCGTCAAAGCAGCATATTTTCCTTCTTTTCCCTCGACTTCATCAATTCCAATATCTGCATTTTTACGGTTAGAGCGACGCCAATCGTCTGACAAACGGCGTTGTCCCCATTCTCTTTCAAAATCTCTTTTTCCTTTACGAACTGCATCGACATCGTAAGCCCACCAAGTCCCGATATTGTTGGCACCGTTACGAGCTGATAAGGCGGTCGGTTGAGCAATCGCAGTAGGTCGGCGACCTTTTGTATTTTTACCTTTCGCCGCCTCTTTTTTAGCTTTTAATTCTGCTTCCCGAATCTGTATTGCTAATGCCATTCGTTCTTCATCCGACATATTCATAATGCGAATCAAGCTATCTTGTAGTTCAATAATTTCAATATTTGCTGCGATTTCCTTGAGCATGACACTACGAGATTTCACAGTTGGCTGTCGTTCGTCACTTTTTACCATTGTGACAAGCGTACTATCGTAATAATATTTAGCATTGGTATAGACTTCATCTCCGTAGTACAGTTCAGCTAACAGATAGTAAGCTTCTGCTTTTTGAGGTTGATTATTGATATTATTATAAACGGACTTTTGTAAATACTGAATGGCCAAAGGACGATTTTCCCGTTTCAACTCGATTTCTGCCATGGCAAAATAAATTTGGTCGAGATATTCCTCGTTTTTTTCATCTTTTAGCATCTTTTCCAAATCACGAATTGCATCATCTATTGAGGCATCGCCATTTTCGTAAGAGTTTTTGGCGATACTTAGGCGAGTATTGAACTCCATTTCGTATAGCGGTCGTAGTTTTAGTACTTTTTCGTAAGTCGCATAAGCTTCATTACCTCGCCCTGCACGCTGATGCAACTGAGCCAGAATATAAGTATAACGCATTTTTTGTTGTCTATCTTTTGACAATACGGCTGCTTTTGTCAAAGGTTCGATCGCTCTTTCGTACTCTTTTTGTTGTAAATAAGCATAAGCCTCTGCGGCTTCTACCTCTGCACGAATTTCTTGAGTTAGGCCTTTGTCACGACGCAATCTATTTAAAACAATAAAGGCTTCGTCATATTTTTCTTGGGCGATTTGAGTTCTTGCTAACCATAAAATAGCTTCTTTGTGAGCAGGTCGATGTTTTAAGAAGTATTTTTCTGCTTCATCATTAGTCGGAATTTCCTCAATAATTTCCTTTTCGGTTTTGGGTTTATCCTCTTCCTTAGGTTCGATGATATTACCGTATTTATCTCTTGGGCGAACGACTCTTTTAAGTCCTTCGTCCTTCTTCTTTTTTTTCTTCTTGCCCTTCTTCTTGCCTCCTTTTTTCTTTTTCTTACCCTTCTTCTTTTCTAACTCCTCTTTTAGTTTCTCGGGATCCAACTCCGAGATTACATACCGAAATGTTCCTTCAGCTTGTTGAAGTTCGCCCTTTAAAAACTCCGATTGACCGATTAGTAAATAGCTATCATCGGTCCAGTGACTCATACGATGTAAAGAAATCGCTACTCCTGATTTTTTAATAATAATATCCAAATCACTCGAAGAAGCTGCACTATTTTCTATTGCTAAATGTCGATACATCGGCAATATTTGATTGTAATTTTCTTGGTGTTGTTCTGTCAAACCATCGACAACTTTATCCATCAATAGGTTAGCATTGAAATAGGCATTATATTTATGAGTCAGGTCGTTATAGGCCTTTTTGGCTTTGGTTTGTTCTTCCTCTTTCTTTTTGCGTTGAGCGTAAGTCGGAAGTGTCATCATTGTTACTAAGATGGTAATTCCGATAAATCGGAGTATAATTTTGAAATTCAACATCGTATTAATTATATTTTTCAATTGTTTCAAAACAAATATCAATGTATTGTCAGAATGTGTATTTTTGTCCTCAGTGTAATTACATAATCCTTGTGTACGCATTATAATAATATAGATTTATTTACGAACTTTGAGGAACGATACAATTAGAAACGAAGGAAATTCAAAAATATCGCTTCAAATTGTATATTTAGTACAAATTTATTCCAAATAATTGAAAACGAGGGATTCGGATATGATTTTCGTTTATCGAATCATGTACCGGTCAGTCAGAAAAAGATGGAAAAAGAAGGGAACAAAAGGTGGGATAGAATAAAGGAACGGTTACGGCATCAGTATCGTCTTGTAGTCATGAATGATGAAACCTTCGAGGAAGTCGGTTCGTATCGGTTGACTTGGATGAATGTATATATTGCTTTAAGCGTAGTTTTAGTGCTTGTCGTAACGCTTGTTGTGTTATTATTCGCTTTTACGCCTATCAAACGTTATCTGCCAGGTTATACAATGACGACCAAAAGTAATGATTTATATAAAATCGAGAAACGAATTATTGCTTTGGAGAAAGAAGTCAATGCAAGAGAAATCTACCTTCAATCTGTAAGAGATGCGTTGACAAATAATGTGGAATATAAGCCTGAAAATGTTGAGGACGAGGAAAAAGCGGAAGGTGTTGCCCAAAATGATAAGGACAATATAGAACCTAATGCTGAGGATTATCGACTGAGGAGAGTTGTCGAAAGGGGCGAATTGGCGAGGAATAATGGTGAAATTACCTCGAATAGTGGAACTATTAATCGTTCAATTGACCAAATGTTTTTTGTTCCGCCTCTAAAAGGAACAAAAAGTGCAGGCTTTCGACCAGATAAAAAACATTACGGTATTGATATTATTGCACCTCGAAATACGGCAATAAAAGCAGTTGCAGATGGTGTAGTTATTACCTCCGATTGGACGTATGATACTGGAAATGTCATCGCTATTCAACATGAGAATAATATCGTATCATTTTATAAGCACAATTCTCATTTATTAAAAAAAGTTGGTAGTTTTGTTAAAGCAGGTGAAGCAGTTGCTATTATTGGAAATACGGGAGAATTGACCGATGGGCCACACCTTCATTTCGAATTATGGTACAATGGAAATCCTGTCAATCCGGCAGAATATGTCAATTTCTAACTGGCATTGAAACCAAGAAATATAAAAGAAATGACTTATGATATCTTATTTCGTAAATCATTCAACATTCGATTCTGATTTATATATTTTTTAATAAAATACACGAAACTAAAAGGAATTAGTCGTCAATAGGTTTTCAGATTCATTGTTCACGACTAATGCTCAAAAACACATAACATATGTTTGGCGGAAAAGAAAAAAATGGAAGTACTGTAAAAAACTCGTCATCATCAGGTAGCCTTGGTGCTTTGAATACCTTAGTAGAAGGAACAGTCGTAGAAGGGCAGGTCACAGCAAAAAGTGATATTCGTATTGATGGAATGATTAGAGGAAGTCTGACTTGTGATGGTAAGGTAATCATCGGTGCGACAGGATTTGTAGAAGGTCAGATCAACTGTGATAGTGCGGTTATTCAAGGTCGTTTCGAAGGTACATTAGATGTCACCGATTTATTAAATGTACGTCAGACGGCTAAAATAAATGGGGAGATTTCTACTGGTAAGTTGATTGTAGAATCAGGGGCTATATTTAATGTCACTTGTAAAATGGGTAATCAAGCCTCTTCAAATGGAAAACAAACAGAAAAAAAGTCAACAGGACAAGTCAAGCGAGTCAAAGCAAGCTAAATCATCAAGGTCGGCAGGTATGAAAAGCTATGCTCGATACTCGGGAATGGCGATTCAGTTGGGCGTTACGATAGCATTTGGAGCGCTTATCGGTCGTAAAGTAGATGACTGGCTGTCGTTAGAACAGCCTTTAATGACTGCTTTGTTATCGCTTTTGGCAACTGTCGCAGGTATTTATTTGCTTGTCAAAGACTTAGTGAAGAAATAAATTAAGATTTTCCAAACCAATATTTTAAGATTAGGTCGGGCATCTGCAAAAGTGTTCGGCCTTTTGAATAAAAAGGATTACATGAGTGTTAGACAATTTGCTGTACAGCTATTATCAGTGACTTTATTTGTCGGAGTTGTGCTCTGGTTGCTGTCCTTTTTACCGGTTTTTTATGCACATCAACAATTATCTTGGTTAAGTCTTTTGTTGTTTTTGATGATTAGTGTCGTCATGTACTTTACAGGTCGATGGGGCGTAAATAATGATAATAAGAATACATTCATAGGGTTGATGTATGCGTATATGGGCGGTAAAATGTTCTTATCTGTTGTCTTGATTATGTTGTATTATTTTTACGTAGAGCCTGATAGCAAGTTGTTCATCTTGCCATTTTTTGTTGTTTATCTGATTTTTACCATTTTTGAGTCTTATTTTTTAATGAAGTTGAATGATAATAGTAGGGAGAAATAGTTCGGCAATGATTTTTGAAAAACTATGATTTCTTTGTAGAAAAATTTAGAAAAAAATTATTTGTAGAATGATAAGTCTTCTACTTTGACAGAAAATGTCAATAAACTAAAATTATTTTGATAATAATATCGTGAGACGATTACCAAAACGGTAAATTTTTACAAAATCCTTTGACACTCATCAAATTGTCCGTATTTTGTGCCATGAATCTTAATTTGCATTAAAAGCAAACAAATGGCTAAGCGTTCACTTTTCGATTATATAAAAGCAACAATACCAGCACCTTATCAGCCGCTATTGAATAAATTCTTGGTAGCAACGGTGTTTTTTCTTATTTGGATGTTGTTTTTTGATCGTTCGAGAGTTATTAATCAAATTAAGTTAGAACAATCACTTCGCAGTTTACAAACTCAAAAGCAATATTATGAAAATAATATTGAGGAGGTCAAAGCACGTCGAGAAGAGTTATTCACGACGGACGAAAACTTTGAGAAATTTGCAAGAGAACAACACTTGATGAAGAAAGATAATGAGGATGTTTTTGTGATTGAAGAAGAGTAATATCCGTTGACAGTTGGCGAAGCACCGTCGGCAGTCGACACAACATAATAAAAACTAACAATAAAAATTAATATTCATCGGAAGATAGAAATTCTAAAAAGTCAACTAAAGATTTTTTAGTTCTAATCCTAAACAAATTACATAATTCAATGGCTGTTTTAGTAAGTAAAGACTCCAAAGTAATTGTACAAGGGTTCACGGGTAAAGAGGGAACCTTTCACGCATCACAAATGATTGAATACGGAACAAATGTTGTCGGAGGGGTAACTCCTGGAAAAGGTGGTAGTACACATTTAGACAAACCAGTTTTTGATACCGTAAAAGATGCGGTTGAAAAAGCAGGGGCGGACACTTCTGTTATCTTTGTACCGCCAGCATTTGCGGCTGATGCCGTGATGGAAGCTGCTGACGCAGGAATCAAAGTAATCATCTGTATTACAGAAGGTATTCCTGTTCAAGATATGGTTAAAGTGAAAGCATTTATCGAAGAACGTGACTGTCGTTTGGTTGGACCAAACTGTCCAGGTGTTATCACGCCTGGTGGAGCGAAATGTGGTATTATGCCAGGGTTTATTCATACGCCGGGTCGTATTGGCATTGTTTCTCGTTCAGGTACATTGACTTATGAAGCAGTTGATCAAGTCACTAAAGCTGGTATGGGACAATCGACTTGTATTGGTATCGGTGGTGATCCGATTATTGGAACAACGACTTTAGATGCGGTTAAGTTATTGATGGAAGATCCGGATACAGATGGTATCATCTTAATCGGTGAAATCGGTGGTAATATGGAAGCAGATGCTGCACGTTGGATTAAAGATAACGCTACGAAGCCAGTTGTTGGTTTTATCGCTGGTCAAACAGCTCCTAAAGGTCGTACAATGGGTCATGCAGGTGCGATTATCGGTGGCAAAGACGATACGGCAGAAGCTAAAATGGCGATTATGCGTGAATGTGGTATTCATGTCGTAGAATCTCCAGCAACTATTGGTGAGACAATGGTGAAGGCTTTAAAAGGATAAAATATACAATCATAATATTTTGAAAGGTGAAGTAGCGATACTTCACCTTTTTTTGTAATATAAATCATCATTTTGTACTTTAATCTTATATAATTTTACGGATCAGGAAACGTTGAATAATGTATTTTTTTTGATATGGTATAAATTCTGCACGTATCTTGTTGATTATTAATCACTTTTTAACTAAATTAAGGTTTAATGAGGAAAAATAAATAATCAAAACCAAAATACTTTCTCTCAATAGCTTGTTCGACCTTGTCATTCAGGAGTGCTGTGTTCGTGAATTTATGTACTCTGATTTCTAAACTTTTGACAAGGAATAATGGTGAGTATCATCAAGCAATAAGTTTTTGAAGCGGTGGACGATGTGCTAATTTCTATGATTCGTCCCCGAAAAATAAACATGTATTTTGGGTATTGCTGATTGATTTTTCCATCATTTAG
>Ga0075467_10002813_pt1 | contig 13599 bp, 12 predicted proteins | sample DEB08_DNA_9_FD_75067 | JGI IMG/M metagenome (GOLD analysis project Ga0075467, IMG submission 75067) | Aqueous microbial communities from the Delaware River and Bay under freshwater to marine salinity gradient to study organic matter... | ecosystem: Environmental > Aquatic > Marine > Coastal ...
CTGCGGCGCGCATTTTTACCGGAGGTGTGATGCCGCTTGGCGCAGATACAGTGGTTATTCAGGAGAATTGTGACTACGACCATCAGAGTGTCACCGTGTTAAAGGCCGTTTTGTGTGGAGCTAATGTACGGCCGAAGGGACAGGACATTAGCGATGGAGCAAAGGTTATCAGTGCAGGACAAAAGTTGAGCGCGATTGATATTAGTTTGCTGGCATCGATCGGGCAGGCCACGGTCAAGGTTTATAAACCTCTTAAAGTTGCCTTATTTTCGACCGGAGATGAGTTAGTCGAACCAGGCCAAGAGCTAAAAGCCGGCCAAATTTACAATTCTAACCGCCCGTTATTGATTGCTCTATGTGAGCAAATGGGTTTTCTGCCCTACGATTGTGGTATTGTCGAAGACACGTTAGAAGCAACTAAGTTAGCACTCAAGGATGCGGCAAAAAATGCCAATGTTATTGTCTCTAGCGGCGGCGTTTCAGTTGGTGAGGAAGACCATGTTCGACCGGCGGTTGAGGCATTGGGCGAGTTAGAGATGTGGAAAGTTCAGATGAAGCCAGGCAAACCGGTAGCATTTGGAAATGTTTCTGGAGTTCCGTTTCTGGGCTTGCCCGGTAACCCGGTGTCGTCGTTTACGGTGTTTCAATTGCTTGGTGTGCCGCTACTGACTAGCTTGCAGGGGCAGAGAGAGACCGAGCAAATCGTTTACCCGGTCGCTGCTGCTTTTAGTAAACCGATTAGCTCTCGCGAAGAGTATATTCGAGTAAAGATCGAGCGCGACGCCAACGGTGAGTTGCACGCAAATCGTTTTCCGAACCTCAGCAGTGGTGTTATGTCTTCACTGTCATGGGCTGATGGATTAGTGCGTCAAGAAATAGATAGTGCGATTGAGGTCGGGCAAAAGCTCGCCTTCTTACCTTTAAGGAATGCCATGTTATGAGCTTAGATAAACCGAATCAAGGTGGTGGCCCAGTGCCATCACAGCCACACGCTCCTACAGTACCCTCCGTCGAATCAAAACTAGTAGACTCGTTCGATCGTCATATTCGTTATCTACGTCTATCGGTAACCGATCGTTGCAATCTGCGCTGCACCTATTGCATGGCCGAAGACATGACTTTTTTGCCGAAGTCCAAGGTTCTAAGCCTAGAAGAAATGGCAATGGTTGCTAAAGCATTTGTCGACCTAGGGGTGGAGAAAATCCGCTTAACTGGTGGTGAACCACTGGTACGAAATGGGGTTGTCGAACTGGCCCAACAGTTGGGAAAGCTCGATGGCTTACGAGAGCTGGTGATGACCTCAAATGGTGTCTTATTAGACAAGTTTGCTCAGCCGTTACGTGATGCGGGTATGTCTCGCATCAATATTAGTATCGATAGTCTCAGAGAAGACCGCTTTAAAACGCTTACTCGCTTCGGTAATTTAGCTGACGTGCTAAGAGGCATCGATGCCGCTCGTAATGCTGGTTTTGATAAAATTAAGCTTAATGCCGTGGTTTTGAAAGGTACCAATGACGATGAGGTTATCGATCTAACACAATTTGCAGTTGATAAAGGTTTGGATATCTCGTTTATCGAAGAAATGCCGCTGGGTGAAATAGACGGTCATAGCCGCCTCGATACCGCTATTGACAATCGCTCGATTCGCCAGCAATTAGAAGATAAGTTCACCTTAGAGGCGTCAGATTTTAACGACATCGCTAGTGGCCCCTCTCGCTACCTTAAGATCGCTAATAGTGATTCTAAGGTTGGCTTTATTTCGCCGATGAGCGACAACTTTTGTAGTAGTTGTAATCGTGTCAGGGTAACTGCCGAAGGCTTGCTGCTATTGTGCCTTGGTAACGAGCATTCTTTAGATTTAAGAGAGATCGTTAGAGACGATCCAGATAAATTAAAAGACGCCATCGTCGGCTCAATGCAGAGAAAGCCTGAGCGACACTATTTTGACCCTAAAGACATCACAATTACTCGCCATATGAGTGCTACTGGCGGTTAAGGTGATACCGCTAGTCAATCAAAAATACAAATATATTCTATTGTACTCGGCTAAGGCCGGGTGCACTTCACTGCGCTCGCTGTATTTGTCGGTGCACCAAGATGAGATGGATGACTCCCAGCTTGCTACTCTTGATTGGTATCACAATTTAAATGAGGTGCAGCCATTCGACCCCTTGGCCGACTATTCTGATTATTACGTTTATTGCGTCACACGTAATCCCTATAGCCGAGTGGTCAGTGCATTTCTGGATCAATACGCTTATACCCGAAATTTCGGGGTTCAAGCGATGATGAAAAGCTGCCCACCAAGCGCGACTCCTCAGAGTTTTATTCAATTCTTAGAGTATTTAGCTGGCGTGCCAGATGCCAAACGAGACACTCATTTTCAGACGCAAAGCTACTTTCCGTATGCTGATATGGTCGTCACCGCAAAGATGAGCATACGTTATCGGTTGCTAGGGCAGAAGCCGGAGCATGCGTTTGCTATAAACTTGGTCGGTGATATAGCAAACTTCAAAGCAGTGACGCGAAAGGCATTTAGGCAAATTTTTAAAAGCGACAAAGCTAAGCATAAACAAGCCGTGCAACAGCTCAATAACATCAAGCGTAAAAACTCATCATTTTATGGCGAGAAAGATTTCCCGTCGGCGGCCAGCCTAACGCTGGAGCAGTTAGACAAACTGGTTTTCGCACCAAAACCTCAGGATTTTTATTGCCACCCGCGTGCGATCGAATTAGTTGATCAAATTTATCAGCAAGATTTCTTTTTGTTTGGTTACCAGCAAGGCACAGTGCCCCATAAAGCAGCCTCAAAAGAAATTCAGCAGATTCCCGATGATTTCGATTGGCAAATGTACCTTCGCTTAAATCCTGACTTACCGCTTGCTGGCATTACCAATCAACGCTCAGTAATTAGGCACTATTTAGAGTTTGGTCGGTTTGAAACAACACCTCGTGCTTACAAAATTGAGGCGCCTGAGGGCTTTGATTGGCGGCGCTATTTACAGGTGAATGCCGATCTTAAAGCTGAAGGTATTTCGACCGAAATGGCTGCGATTCAGCATTATATTAGTTATGGTATTCGTCAAGATCGACCAATTTCTTGACGCTCTGATGATTTATACTGTCATCAACCAACGAAAACGAGCTAACAATTTTGAATAATCATAAAGAAAAAATTCGCTATGTTGGCATCGATAGCCTTCGCGGCTGGCTAATCATATTAGTGATGCTCGGGCATTTAGTGCTCGGTTCAGTTGATGAAAATATCATTCGCTATAGCATTTATGCCTTTCACATGCCGCTGTTTATTGGTTTAACCGGCTACTTGATTAACGCCGATTCACTGCGAAACAATACTATCTTCGCGACGCTGATGCGCTATTGGTGGCGAGTGTTATTGCCGTTTGCCTTCGCATATTTCTTTTTCACCGCAATACTAGCGATTCATGCGTTTGAAGAGGGTCGAATTAGTGCCAAGTTATTATTGTCGTTCGTTGTCACGCCTTATTACCATTTGTGGTTTATACCGACACTGGTGCTCTGGGTTTTAGCTTTCGCGACACTGCTAAAATTACGTGTTCCAAGCTTCTATGCACTACTGTTTTTCCTAAGTCTCTCGCTGATCTGGGCCAGTTTGCCTAGCGCTGAGCAATGGCCACTTCTTGCCGCGCTGTTAAGCAAAAAAGTCATCTATTTCTTCAGCTTCTTTTTATTCGGTGCTTGGCTGAGAACCGCGGGCAGTAAAAAGTTAAGAACGCTGTTTAGTCAGTTCAAAATACTGCCTATGGTTGTCATAACCGCTTGTGCAGGCCTGTATTTAATTAATATCGGTGCCGATAAGTCGTTGTTCAAAGCCGGTGTCTGGCTAATTTTGAACCTAGCTTTGATTACCTTGTTAATTGACTCAGCAACTTCTAAGCCCTCTGCAACTTCTAAACCCTTGGCAGCAGCTAAACCTTCGGTAAAGAGCTCTATTATCACTGCAATTGGGCGTAATTCATTGCCAATTTATCTATGGCATGTGGTACCCATGTTTATCTTAAAAGGCTTCGATATCCATCAATCTTACCCGTTGGTCTATTATTTCGTCGCAAGCATCAGTATGGTGCTGATTGTCTTTGCAGTCCTGTGGCTAGAAGGAGGTAAAGAGGGTCGAAATAAACTGATTGATCGCTGCCTATTTGGCAAGGTTTGATCTTTTTACAGACATCGGCCTTGCCAAAAACCTTATATACTTACACCTCAACAATGCAGGAGGCACCCAGTGTCTATTTATGAATTTAGTGCCACTAACATCAAGGGCCAAGAAGTAAATCTCTCAGATTATCAAGACAAGGTACTGTTAATCGTCAATACCGCAAGCAAATGTGGTTTTACGCCTCAGTTCGAAGGCCTCGAGACTTTGCATAAAGAGCTCGAGTCGCAGGGCTTAGTTATTTTGGGTTTTCCGTGTAATCAATTTGGCAGCCAAGACCCCGGCGGCGACGGTCAAATAGAGGAATTTTGTCAACTTAATTACGGGGTATCTTTCCCGATGTTCTCTAAAATTGATGTAAATGGAACTGACGCGCATCCGTTGTACACCTATATGAAGAAACAGGCGAAGGGCTTACTCGGCTCGACCACTGTGAAATGGAACTTTACTAAATTCTTGGTCAATCGAGAAGGTCAAGTTGTTGAACGATACGCGCCAAATGATAAGCCTGAAAATATCAAAGCCGACATTTTGAAGCTACTGTAAATCTTAACAGACGAATAAATAATGACTAGCATCATCGATATTGCCGCAATTTTAATTAGTATTTCAGCACTGTTTGCCTATATTAATCATCGATTTATTGGATTGCCAACCACCATCGGCGTGATGATGATCGCCTTGCTGGTGTCATTACTGGCCTACATAGCCAGTCTGATGGGTTTTGGCGACTTGCACGGTGAGGCGACGCGACTACTAGAGGGCGTCGACTTTAATCAAACGCTATTACATGGCATGTTGAGCTTTTTGCTATTTGCCGGAGCGCTGCATGTGAACTTACATGATTTGCGCAAGCAGAAATTGATAATACTCAGCTTAGCGACGGTCGGGGTTTGCCTCTCAACCTTCTTGGTTGCCACTGCCGCATACTATTTGCTTGCCATACTCAGTTGCCATTTACCTTACATCTACTGCCTTTTGTTTGGGGCATTGATTTCGCCGACCGACCCTATCGCTGTTATGGCAACTGTTAAACGACTCGGGGTTAGTAAGGATCTGGAAACTACAATTGCCGGTGAGTCATTGTTTAATGACGGAGTCGGCGTGGTGGTTTTCATGGTGTTGCTAATATTACTGCAAAGCCCTGAAAAAATTAGTGTCGAGTATGTCGCGATACTATTTGCTGAAGAGGCGCTGGGCGGTATTTTGTTTGGTATGGTGTTGGGCGCGATTGGTTACTATCTACTAAATACCATCGACAACTACAAAGTAGAGGTACTAATAACATTGGCCTTAGTCATGGGCGGATATGGGCTGGCGATGTACTTACATGTCTCAGGGCCGATTGCTGTGGTAGTGGCTGGCTTAATCACCGGTAGCGTACTAAGAAAACATGCGATGTCAGATCGCACGCGTCAGAGCGTAGATGATTTTTGGGAGTTGATCGATGAAATCTTAAACGTGATTTTGTTTGCTCTGATCGGATTGGAAGTGTTAATTATTCCGTTTGAAAGTCAATGGTTTATGGCTGGGTTACTATTGATAGTCGTGGTTATCCTAGTTCGAGTAATTAGTGTTGGCATACCCATTCGCTTGATCGGCTTGAAGCAGCAAGTTGCTCCTCACTTGGTCAAAATTCTGACCTGGGGCGGGCTGCGCGGTGGCATTTCTGTGGCGCTTGCGTTGAGTTTGCCTGACGGAGAGCCACGTGATCTAGTGCTTTTTATCACCTACGTTATTGTGGTGTTTTCGATTATTGTTCAGGGTTTGACCCTAGGGCCATTGATCCGAAAGTTGACTTAATTCTTTTGTTTGACTATTTATTCGTCTATTCATTTAAAAGGACCTTGTAGCATCAACCAAAATTAAGCTAGGCCGCAGGCACGTCTAATACCAACACCTCGGCGGCTGAATGTGCGCTGATAACAACCATCGACTGATCAATGACCTCGGCACCGTCGCCTTTCTTTACTACGATATCGTCAAGCGTGATCTCACCATTAGACACTAGCACGTAAGCTTGGTGCTTTATTGGCTGCTCAATAGACTGCCCCTTATCGAGCGATCCGGCATACACGTAGGCATCTTGGTGAATCATTAAAGGGGCATTGCCATCTCCAGAAACTAACAAGGCGAGGCCTTGCTTATCACTTTTTTTAGGGAATTCATGACTATCCCATCGTGGAGCCACGTTCATCTGATTGGGTTCGATCCAAATTTGATAAAGAGTGGTGTCTTCAGATTCGAGGTTTTGTTCAGAATGGCTTATTCCCGAGCCAGCACTCATTACTTGAACATCACCCGCTTTGGTGCGGCCTTCATTACCCTTGCTGTCTTTGTGGGTAATCGCGCCACTGCGAACATAGGTGATAATCTCCATATTGTCGTGAGGATGTGTAGCAAAGCCTCGTCCAGCTTGAATTACATCATCATTGATTACTCGTAGCACGCCAAAGTTCATGCGTTGATTGTTATGGTAGCTAGCAAAGCTAAAGTGATGCCTAGCATCGAGCCAACCGTGATCGGCATGCCCTAATGATGAGTATGGGTAAACGTTTATCATAGTAATCTCCTGATGATAATCTGTAGAGTTTGTCTAAGCTTGTAAATATATTCGGTTAGCGTTTTAGCGCGTAGCTACCAGCGCCTTGCGTTGCAATAATGGCAGCTAAAATGACTAGCAAAGCGGGGAATTCCCAACCGCCACCTTGATTGCTAAACACCCAGCCATTGCTGAGGTGAACCCATGTCGCACCTGCTAGCACCGGAATGCTAGCCAGCGCAGTCAGTCGGGTATAAAAACCTAAAACTAGCGCCAACCCTCCGCCGACTTCGAGCGCTATCGTGAGGTACGCTAACACCTCGGGAAAGCCTAGGCTGGCAAAATAGGCGGCTGTACCGCTGGGCGTGAATACAATTAGCTTAAGTAAGCCATGTGCCAATAGAATTACGCCAAATACAAGCCTAAGGGTAAATGCTGCGTGATCTTGATATCGTGTAACTGTGTTCATGATTATCTCCAATGAGGTTAGTTTCTTCAGTAGAAGTACTTTATCAACTTATAAAAAAATGATAATACTGATTTATAGAATATGATTAGTTCCATTAGGTTATTAATATGAATAATTTGTCTCGAGCCCAGATGTTTGTAGAGGTGGCTAAACAAGAGAGTTTTGTCGCCGCGGCTCGCGTGCTCGGCGTGACCGGCCCAGCGGTGAGTGAGCAAGTATTGGCGCTTGAAAATAGTCTCGGTGTTAAGTTGCTTTACCGAACCACACGCAAAGTCTCGCTAACCGAAGAAGGCGCACTATATTTCGATCGAGCGCGTAAGGCTATCGATGATCTGGCTGAAGCAGAGCAACAAATTCAAGAGCTTAAGGAGTGTCCTACGGGTAAGCTCAAGATCAATGCGCCAATGTCATTTGGCGAGCAGTATTTAGCCAGGCCAATTGCTAAGTTCGCCAGTATGTATCCCGACGTCGAGCTAGACGTGAACTTTGATGATCGTTGGGTAGATGTGGTTGGTGAGGGCTTCGACGTAGTGATCCGAATTGGGGCGTTAGCCGATTCGAGTCTGATTGCGCGCAAGCTTGCACCGTGCCCAATTATCCTTTGCGCGTCACCCGATTGCATCGCCAACAATGGTCTGCCACTGACAGCAAATGATATCGCCAATTTCCCAGCGGTTGTCTATACTCGCCATGGTCAAACCGAAGATTGGCGGTACACTGTTAGTGATGGCGATAGTTCTGGAAAAAGTGGCAGCGTTAAACTGAACAAGAGGTTTTCTGGCAATAGTGCCGAAATGCAAGTTGCGGCCTGTGAGTCAGGTATTGGTTTGGCCCTACTGCCCAGCTTTGCTATATGGTCGCAATTGCAGTCCGGCAAGTTGGTTCAATTGTTGCCACAATATAAAACGGATCCAGAGCGTAATATTTATGCGATGTTTCCACAGAATAGGCATCTATCAACACGCGTTAGGCTGTTTGTTGATTTCTTGAGTGAGCTAAGCGAATCTTTCCCTTGGCGATGATGAGATCATCAGTGGTCTGGCCGAATCGCGAATGATAAAGCTTGTCCCATTTCATCGCCTAAACAAAACACTGAATGCCAGCAGCAAGTCTGTTCTGTCGCCTGCGGCAGTAGTAACACATCGCCGGGCTCTAACTTAGTGCTGTAACCGCGAGCAATTAAAAACTGTACGAATTCTTCAGTCTCGTTTATCAGATGAATCAGGCTAGTGTTGGCAAATGAATCCAATTGCTCAGCAAGATAACAGCGATCACCGACGAGATTGCTCATTTCTTTGCGCATTTCCAGTGTCAAGGAATTTGGCCACGAGCAAGATTTTGAGAAGCGTATGATTTCTTCGATAAGTGTTTGCTTTGGTAACGCTAGCCAAAATGTGTGTCCACTCAACTGAGCGAATACAACACCAGCATGCCCACGTTCTAAGTCATGATGCAGATATGCGCCGCCATTAGGGCCGTTGAAGTAGATGATGCGTTCAACAAAGCGAACCCCGTCGCTGGCCAGAATGTTTTTAAGCTTGTCTATCAGTTCACTATTTTCGGTAATGATACTTGATTCTGGAAATACCGCATCAGTAAGTTCGGCGGCAAGTTGTTGGCGGAACGGATCGGCGGCGACATCTTCTTCAAGATCAATACCAAACGAGAAGCGAAAGCGCAAAGATAGGTCGTCATCGTGGAAAGATAGCCAAGATGCTTTTAGCCACAGGTCTTCGGCAATAATTTTATCGCCATCCATTGCATCGAACATCACCATTTCGATCTCTTGTTGATCACCTTCGTTGAAGGTGCTGCCGAGCGATTGAAATTTTGGTTCGAGGCGAGTTACATAAGGCGCTTGGGCTAACACCGAATCACAATCCTTACCGTCGATAACCGCGGTAATTAACGACTCTGTTTGCTCAATATTAGTTCGATGCTTGGCACGCGACGCTAGGCATTGCGCAGGCAGAAACACTGGCAGGCCTTGAGCCCAGCGATCAAGATTGCACTGATTCTGGTTCTGACGCTCAGTATCGCTCGAAAGTGTATTTCCAAGTGAGAATCCGCGACGTACTAACTGCTGCATTCGATTACTCATTGTAAAATTATGTTTCTTTTATCATTAACTTATGTCTAGTTAGTGAACTTCAGTTTAAAGTGCCTACACGTAAGCATGTGTGAGTGGTTATGTTTTATAAATTGAGCTAAGTAGCTAGTGCTACAGTTCACAAGGGATATGAAATAGGGTGCTGGAAAGCACCCTATTTTTTTGCCTAAAGTTTCTCGAACATAGTTTTTCGGCTATAGTTTTCGACTTTAGTTTGTGCCGTGACGCTATAACATTTACATTTTTGAATAGCTTGGCCCGCCACCGCCCTCGGGCGATACCCAAACAATGTTTTGCGTCGGGTCCTTAATGTCGCAGGTTTTGCAATGGATGCAATTCTGGCTATTAATTTGCAGTTCTGGCTTACCGATATCTTCGCCGACTATTTCGTATACGCCAGCGGGGCAGTAACGGACTTCAGGAGACGCATAGTCTTTGTAGTTAACATCGATGGGGATGTTTTTATCCTTCAATGTCAGGTGAACAAAAATATTTTCTTCATGATAAGTGTTTGATAAGAACACTGATGAGGGCTTATCAAAACTCAATACACCATCCGGTTTGGGATAATCAAATTTCTCGCATTCAGATGCTTTTTTAAGTTGCTCATGATCCGGAGTATCATCATTTAGAGTTGGTAATATTCCGCCAAGAATTTGGTCGATATAGTTGTAGACACCGCCAAGATACATGCCGAATTTGTGCATCGCCGGCCCGAAAGAACGAGACTTTTTAAGTTCTTTACCAGCCCAAGAGTTACGGAAGGCGTCATCGTACTGGCTTAAGGTTTGGCTACCTTCGCCGCCCTTTGAGAGGTGATCGAACAGCGTTTCAGCGGCAACCATGCCTGATTTCATGGCGGTGTGTGTGCCTTTGATTTTAGCAAAATTTAATGTGCCGGCATCACAGCCCACAAGTAGCGCGCCCGGCATACTCATTTTGCCCAATGCATTCCAGCCACCTTTGGTCAGTGCACGTGCACCGTAGCCTAAGCGCTTGCCGCCCTCTAATACGCTAGCAAATTCTGAGTGATGCTTCATTCGTTGAAACTCATCGAACGGGCTCATATAAGGGTTGCTGTAGTTTAGGTCGATAATTAAACCGAGCGTTACCATATTGTCGTCTAGGTGGTATAAGAAGGAGCCCCCAGTAGTGCCTTTAGACAGAGGCCAGCCTGAGCCATGAACAACCTTACCAGCTTCGTGATTTTCAGGTTTTACTTCCCAAAGTTCTTTGAAACCAATGCCGTAGTGCTGTGCATCAACGCCATCATTAAGGCTGAATTTTTCTATCAACTCTTTGCCAAGTTGGCCGCGACTACCTTCGGCAAACACTGTGTACTTGGCGTGTAACTCCATACCCGGTTCGAAGCTCGGCTTAGGCTTGCCTTGCGCGTCCACACCGTTGTTTGGAGTTGCTACACCTTTGACGCTACCGTCGTCGTTATATAGAACTTCGGCGCCAGCAAAACCGGGGTAAATTTCGACGCCGGCAGCCTCCGCTTGCTCGCCTAACCAGCGCACTACGCTAGATAAGCTGACAATGAAGTTGCCTTTGTTGTGCATCGAAGGTGGAATCATGAAGCCAGGGAATTTGGTAGACCCCTTTTCTTTGAACATGTGCAGTTCATCGCGCTTAACGGCTGTGTTGAGCGGTGCACCAAGTTCTTTCCAGTTCGGGAGTAGCTCATCTAGTGCCTTTGGCTCGATCACCGCGCCCGACAAAATATGCGCACCAACTTCGGCACTTTTCTCGAGTAGGCAGATGCTTAGATTCTCATCTAATTGCTTTAACCGAATAGCCGTGGCCATGCCTGCAGGGCCGCCGCCAACAATGACAACGTCATACTCCATACTTTCGCGTTGAATGGGTTCGCTCATGATAGTTCTCCAGTAATGGATTAATTTGGTGTAGTTAATTTGCTGACATGCGGCGTTCAATGCGCTCACGCGCATGCACAATATGCCTTTTCATAGTGACCTCAGCCAAAATTGGGTCACGTTGTTCAATCGCGTAAACGATTTGTCGATGCTCTATCAAAGAATTGGTCGAACTTGTATTGGCAAATTCATTTTGATAACGAAACATTTTTATTAAGTTGTAGATCTCATGAATTAAGGCTCGCTCAATTACTTTATTTTTGCTGCCTCGGACCACCATTTCGTGAAAACGGTAGTCGCTCTCGGCGGGCACGAAAGCGCCTGAATTCTCACGCATTTGCTTACTTTGCGCGTCGATCTCGCGGTGTAATTCGTCAATCTCTTGCGAGGTCATGTTGACGGCCGCCAACGCCACAGCTTTGCTTTCTAATGCTTCTCGGGTGTCATAGAGCTGCAAGATTAACTCACGACTCAACGTTACCACTCGAGCGCCTTGCTGCGGAATGTGCATGATTAAGTTCATTCCTTCTAGACGACGAAGGGCTTCGCGCAACGGGCCTCGACTAACATCAAACTCTTTTGCCATCTTAGTTTCACTAAGCTTGGTGCCCTGTGCAATTTCGCCGGTAATAATAGCATCGCGCAAAGTATTGGTTAGCTCAGCACTAAGAGTGCTGCTGCTATGGGTAACACTTGAAAGGGTGGCAAAGTCGCTCATGTTGGGCAAAATAGGTTTTTTTGAGAAAAATGTCAACATTTATGGATTCAATGACGTGTTTCTGAGCCAAATAGTGTTAATAAGTCTGAAAAATGTCGACATTCGTTGAGTTCTGTTGTTTTTTAACCTAAACTGTCGATTCTTGGTCAGATGCGAATTATTTAGCTTACTTATCTAGCTTTAGTAACATCAATCAATAAATCAATTTGAGCGTTGGCTATTAGCGAACGCTTCAACTGAAAGAAGGTGAGGAAGAAGCGACACGCTTTTTTGAAATTAACGGCTTTTGGAGTAAGTAATGAAAGTTCTAGTTCCTGTTAAACGCGTTATCGATGCTTATGTGAGCATTCGCGTTAAGAGCGACGGCTCTGGTGTTGACACCGATAACGTAAAAATGAGTTTGAATCCGTTTTGCGAAATTGCTTTGGAAGAAGCGATTCGTCTTAGAGAAGCCGGCGTTGCAACTGAGGTTGTTATCGTTAGTGTTGGTTCCGCCGATATCGAAACCGTTATGCGCTCTGGCCTTGCAATGGGCGCCGACCGCGCGATTCGCGTTGATACGGATAATGATGTAGAGCCGCTAGCAATTGCCAAAATCTTGAAGTACGTTGCCGAAAAAGAAGAGGCAGGCTTGGTAATCACTGGTAAGCAATCCATCGACGGTGACAATAACCAAACAGGTCAAATGTTGTCTGCTCTTTTAGGTTGGTCGCAAGCGACCTTCGCTTCAAAAGTTGTTATAGACGGCGATACCGCTAAAGTAACTCGCGAGATCGATGGCGGTTTAGAGACCGTTTCAATCCCAATGCCAGCGGTTGTAACAACCGATCTGCGATTGAATGAGCCACGTTATCCAACGCTACCAAACATCATGAAAGCCAAGAAGAAGCCACTAGATGTGATCGCTCTGGCTGATACGGGTGTTGATGCGTCGAAACGCCAAACCGTATTAAACGTTAGCCCGCCTGAATCACGTTCAGCCGGTGTTATGGTTGGGTCTGTTGCCGAATTGGTAGACAAGCTTAAAAACGAAGCCAAAGTTATTTAGTGGGTGAATAGAATCATGACTACATTAGTAATTGCACATCACGACAATGCCGAGCTACACGCGTCGACATTAAACACAGTAACTGCAGCGAGCCAAATTGGTGGCGACGTCCACGTACTTGTGGCCGGAAGCGGCGCAGGTGCAGTAGCAGAGCAAGCGGCTCAAATCGCTGGCGTTACCAAAGTACTTCACGCAGACGCTGATCAATATAACGACGGTATTTCAATCGAAATAGCTAACCTTGTTGTTAGCTTAGCAGGCGACTACTCGCACATCATGGCCGGTTCCACCACGTCTGGTAAAGACATGTTGCCACGTGTTGCCGCGCTGATCGACTCCTCGCAAATCTCCGACATTATGGCGGTTGATTCGGCCGACACATTCAAGCGTCCGATCTATGCTGGTAATGCCATTGCAACGATTAAAAGCTCTGACTCAACCATTGTATTGACTGTTCGACCAACTGGTTTTGATGCCGCTGAAATGGGCGGTTCTGCCGAAGTTTCTAGCATCGAAGGCCCTGCGGTTGATGGTACTACATCAGTTGTTGGACGTGAGTTGACCGTTTCTGAACGCCCAGACCTTGGCGCCGCCGATATAGTTGTGTCAGGTGGTCGTGGTGTTGGTAGTGCCGAGA
>Ga0075467_10002814_pt1 | contig 13599 bp, 9 predicted proteins | sample DEB08_DNA_9_FD_75067 | JGI IMG/M metagenome (GOLD analysis project Ga0075467, IMG submission 75067) | Aqueous microbial communities from the Delaware River and Bay under freshwater to marine salinity gradient to study organic matter... | ecosystem: Environmental > Aquatic > Marine > Coastal ...
ATGATCGATCATGCCTTTGCCCAGGGCTTTACCCGCATCGAGTTTCGGGTTGATACCCGCAACAAGCGATCGATGGCGGCGGTGCTGAAACTGGGCGCGCAGCATGAAGGGACGCTGCGCAAGAACCGGATTACCTGGACCGGCTATGTGCGGGATACGGCCGTGTTCGGGCTGCTGAAGGACGAGTGGGCAGGGTGAAGCGACTCATTCCAATTTTGAGTTTCATCCTTTTGGTTTCGTGCGACGCATTGGATTGTCGAATTGTCAGCGATGATGCGCGGGTCGATACCGTCCTTTTTGAAGCAAATTTAAACACATGTTCATGCGTTGATGTGCAGGAATTCAGATACCCTGATCCAACCAGCCAAGCTCCGGGTTTGCTCCATAGCGAGAACTTCAAGGATCCAAAAATCCAAATTGCTGTCGCCAAAATACTAGCTGAAAAACCACCCGGACAAAAAATCGAAGTGTCGACCAGTTGGGGAGAAATGCCCAGTTTTGAAGACTTCTGTGGAATGGGAGTTTCCTATCCAGTCGAATGGGAAGGATATTCACTTATTCAATATCACAGCCCCGGTGGACAGATCGGAGCTTATGTTTTCCGAAAATCCGGTAACAATTGGGTAAAGGCTGAACATTTGCTATTGGGATATTGGTAATATGACCAAACCCCACGGCTGGATCATTCTCGACAAACCGCTGGAACTCGGCTCGACGCAGGCGGTTGGGGCGGTGAAGCGCAATTTGCGCGAGGCTGGCTTGCTTGGCAAGGGCAAGGACAAGCTGAAGGTCGGGCATGGCGGTACTTTGGATCCGCTGGCGACCGGAGTCCTGCCGATTGCGATCGGCGAGGCGACCAAGCTGTGCGGACGGATGCTGGATGCGTCGAAAATCTATGAATTCACCATCGGTTTCGGGAGCGAAACCGAGACCCTGGATGTCGAGGGGGCGGTTACCGAGAGCTCTGACCACAGGCCAACTCTGGCTCAGGTTGAGGCGGTCCTGCCGCAGTTCACCGGGCCAATCGAGCAGATACCGCCGAAATATTCGGCGCTGAAGATCGATGGCAAGCGGGCCTATGATCTGGCGCGGGCAGGAGTCGAGGTGGAGATGAAGCTGCGGGGGGTGGAGATATACAGTCTTTCCGTTCGTGCTGAGCCTGTCGAAGGACGGCCCTCGGTCGATAGAGGTGCTTCGACAAGCTCAGCACGAACGGAGTTGCTCGACAGCGTCACCCTCACCGCCAAAGTCTCCAAGGGCACCTATATCCGCTCGCTCGCGCGCGATATCGCGCGGGCCCTTGATACGGTCGGCCATGTCACCATGTTAAGGAGGACCAAGGCCGGTCCCTTTACCCTGGAAAGGGCGATTTCACTGGACAAACTCAACGAAATTGGTAAGGGCGCGGACATTACAGACTATCTTTTGCCGCTGGAGGCAGGGCTGGACGACATCCCGGCTTATGACCTCACTCCTGATCAGGCAAAACTGCTTCGGCAAGGCATGACGCTGGACGAACGGGAAATGATCGGGAACCCCGCACTCAACGGGCTTTTTCTGGCGACAGAGAACCATGGTTCTCCGGTTGCGCTGGCCGAGCTTGTTGATGGCACCGTCAGGGTGGTTCGCGGGTTCAATATGTGAATGATGTTCGAAGGAAAAATTATATGACGATTACTGCAGAAAAAAAACAGGAACTGATCAAGAAATTCGGCCAGACCGAAGGCGATACCGGTTCCCCGGAAGTTCAGGTTGCCGTGCTCACCGAGCGCATCGTGAACCTGACAGAGCATTTCAAGGGCCATCACAAGGACAATCACTCGCGTCGCGGATTGCTGATGATGGTCAACAAGCGGCGCAGCCTGCTGGACTATCTTCGCAAGAAGGATGTCGAGCGCTATGCCAAGCTGATCAAGGACCTTGGTCTGCGTAAATAAGAGTTTCGAAAGCGGCTCCCGGGTGGGGGCCGTTTTCACTTTGTGCACCTGTGTAGACAGGTGCCCATCTCCAGAAATTGCCATTAGACGCAAGCTTGGGAGATGGACCCCTGCCTTCGCAGGGGAACAGACCGGCAAATCTCCGCAATAAGGTGAGGATAAGCCAAGCAAGGGGGGTGAAAGTCACCCCGAACCGCTGTTCAGCCGGATTGCTGGACACAAGAAAGCCCCCGCACTGCATAGGGCAGGCGGGACAAAGGAAGAACTAAATGTTTGATATCAAGAAAGTTGAAATGGAGTGGGGCGGACAGACCCTCACCCTCGAAACGGGCCGGATTGCCCGTCAGGCTGATGGCGCGGTTCTCGCGACCCTCGGCGAAACGGTTGTGCTGTGCGCAGTCACCGCCGCCAAATCGGTGCGCGAAGGGCAGGATTTCTTCCCGTTGACCGTCCACTATCAGGAAAAATTCTCAGCCGCCGGTCGTATCCCTGGCGGCTTCTTCAAGCGCGAAGGCCGTGCGACGGAAAAGGAAACGCTGACATCGCGTTTGATCGACCGTCCCTGCCGTCCGCTGTTCCCCGAAGGTTTCTATAACGAAATCAACGTGATCTGTCAGGTGATGAGCTATGACGGCGTCAATGAGCCCGACATTCTGGCGATGGTTGCAGCCTCTGCTGCGCTGACCATCTCCGGCGTTCCGTTCATGGGTCCGATCGGTGCGGCTCGCGTCGGTTACAAGGAAGGCGAATATCAGCTGAACCCGTCGATGGAAGAAGTCGCCAATGGCGAACTCGACCTGGTCGTGGCCGGCACGATGGGCGCCGTGATGATGGTTGAATCGGAAGCACAGGAACTTTCCGAAGAAGTCATGCTCGGTGCCGTGCAGTTCGCGCATGATGCTTCGAAGCAGGTTGCTGGTCTGATCATCGATCTGGCCGAACAGGCTACGAAAGAGCCCTGGAAGCTTGACGCTGGCGAAGACAACAGCACGATCAAGGAAGACCTGCGCAAGCTGGTCGGAAAAGATATTGCTGCGGCCTACAAGAAAACCGACAAGTCCGAGCGTAGCAACGCCCTGAATGCGGTTCGCGACAAGGCCAAGGAAAAATATGCCGATGCAGACGGCCAGACCCAGATGACCGCCGGCAAGATGGTCAAGAAGCTGGAAGCTGAAATCGTTCGCGGCGCGATCCTCAAGGATGGTACCCGTATCGATGGCCGCAAGCTCGATCAGGTTCGCCCGATCGAAGCCATGGTTGGCCTGCTGCCCCGGACCCACGGTTCGGCTTTGTTCACCCGCGGTGAAACCCAGGCAATCGTGACCACGACCCTGGGCACCAAGGATGCGGAGCAGATGATCGACGGTCTCGACGGTCTGAGCTACACCAACTTCATGCTGCACTATAACTTCCCGCCTTATTCGGTCGGCGAAGTCGGTCGTTTCGGATTTACCAGCCGCCGCGAAACCGGTCACGGCAAGCTCGCCTTCCGCGCGCTCCGTCCCGTATTGCCGACAGTGGAAGATTTCCCGTACACCATCCGCGTATTGTCCGACATCACCGAGTCCAACGGTTCGTCCTCGATGGCGACCGTCTGCGGTGGTTCGCTGGCGATGATGGATGCCGGTGTGCCTCTGACGCGTCCGGTTTCCGGTATCGCGATGGGCCTGATCCTCGAAGGCGAAGATTTTGCGGTTCTGTCCGACATTCTTGGTGACGAAGATCATCTCGGCGACATGGACTTCAAGGTTGCGGGTACCGAAAAGGGTATCACCTCCTTGCAGATGGACATCAAGGTTGCCGGCATCACGCAGGAAATCATGAAGTCTGCTCTGGAACAGGCCAGTGGCGGTCGTGCGCACATTCTTGGTGAAATGAGCAAGGCTCTGTCATCGGTTCGTACCGAAATGTCCGAACATGCTCCGCGCATCGAAACGCTTCAGATCAACAAGGAAAAGATCCGCGACGTTATCGGTACCGGCGGCAAGGTGATCCGCGAAATCGTTGCGGAAACCGGCGCGAAGGTCGATATCGACGACGAAGGCCTGATCAAGGTTTCGTCTTCCGACAAATCCCAGATCGATGCGGCGATCGCATGGATCAAGGGCATCGTCGAAGAAGCGGAAGTCGGCAAGGTCTATGACGGCAAGGTCGTCAACCTGGTGGACTTTGGCGCATTCGTGAATTTCATGGGCGGCAAGGACGGTCTCGTCCACGTCTCCGAAATCAAGAATGAGCGCGTCGAGAAGGTTTCCGACGTCCTGAGCGAAGGCCAGGCGGTCAAGGTCAAGGTTCTCGAAATCGACCAGCGCGGCAAGGTTCGCCTGTCGATGCGCGTTGTCGACCAGGAAACCGGCGAAGAGCTGGAGGACACCCGTCCTGCACGCGAACCGCGCGGCGACAAGCCACGCGGCGGCCCACGCCGTGATGGCGGTGGTCGCGGACGCGATGGTGGCGGACGTGGTCGTGACGGCGGCGGACGCGGCCGCAGCAATGACGGTCCGAAAGAAGGCGGCGGTGATATTCCATTGCCGGCTTCGATCACCGAAGACTAATTTTTCGCATAACCAATTTCGAAAGAGCCTCGTGAAAGCGAGGCTCTTTTTTTGTCCACTTGGTGGTTGATAAAATTGGCGCTACTCTGGTCGCGTCAGTTCCATGGAACGAGGGGGCCACGTCATGCGGTGCGTTTGGTTATTCAGCTTAGGCCTGATGATTTGGGCAATCGATTGGGCGCCAGCAACGGCAAGCGCGGATTATTATCGGGAGCGCACCTGGACATTGGCCAATCGCGAGCTGACGCCCGGCAGCAATCTGGCAGTCCTGCAGCCGGGCAACGACACTAGAGTCAATCTGATGCTACTGTTGCAGGAGGGTCATGGCGGCTCAGCGACAATCGGTCAGGGACACGTTTTCTTCGAGTGGAGCGAGCTCAGCGCCTCGCTATATCCCGAACAGTCGCGCCCCGAATTCCAAGGTGCCTATAGTCATTCGCGCTGCCAGACCAATGAAACGGGCCGCGATGCCTTTGTAAAGGCCGTCAGCCTAATCAAGCGACTGCCGGAAACGGAGCGTGATCTGCTGATATCCGTTCGCCAGTCCATTTCTCCCGATTGCGAAGACCGCGACGCCGGCAGCGAAGAGATCGCCCGATTGGCTGCCATACAGACTCCGGCAGGCCGCGATTTTGCGGTCTATCTCCGCAGTGCCCTGGCTTTTTACAATGGCGATTTCGATAGCGCTACCAGAGGATTCAGTGCCTTGGCGACAGCGAAAGACGACTGGCTGAAGGAGACGGCCCTCTACATGATCGCCCGTTCCGAGCTCAATCGCTCGCAAGTCCAGGCATTTGACAATTATGGATATTTTGAAGGTCCGAGAACGACGGATCAAGGCGCCATCCAAAATGCCGAGCGCGGCTTCAATCTATATTTGAAATTATATCCGAGGGGAGCCTATCGGCAATCGGCGAAAGGATTGCTTCGCCGGTCCTACTGGCTGGCTGGCGAGACCGGAAAACTGTCCGATGAATATGCGGCGGTTCTGGACAATCCGGAATCCACGGGATTGCCATTGCCGATCCTGATTCAGGAAGTGGACGACAAGCTGCTGGCGACCCTGGCGCGGGATGGCAACAGCAGTGATCCGGAACTGTTGGCCATGATCGCTCTCTACCGGATGCGCGAACCTTATGATCCATATGATGAACAAGAGGCCAGGCCCACGATCAGCCGGAATGAAATCGAGGCGATGCGGGATTCCCTGGCAGGCCGGCCCGGATTGCTCGAATTCCTGCTCGCCGCACAGGCATTTTATGTCGAGAAGGATGCCGGGATGGTGCTGAAATTGATTCCGGATGACGCCCGGCAACCGCATCCTGGCTATCTCGCCTTCAGTCGGCAAATGCTGCGCGGGCAAGCACTTGAGGCCCTCGGTGATCGCAACGCCCGCAGCTTTTGGCAGCAACTGGTTTCCGGTTCCGATCCGCTTTACCAGCGTGGTTCGGCCGAACTGGCACTGGCTATGAACCTTGAACGCAATGGTTTGGTCGACGCTGTCTTTGCAGCGAATTCTGCCGTTAGAACGCCGGTATTGCGGGAAATATTGCTCCAGTTTTCGGCCGGGCCGGCGCTGCTTCGCCAGCAGGCCAAAGACCGTGAACTGGACCGGCGGGAGCGTGATCTGGCCCTATATGTGTTGTTGTACAGACAATTGACGCATGGTGCCTATTCGGCCTTTCTCAATGATCTTGATCTGGTGCCGCCGGGAGCAAATTCCGGCGGTCCCTTCTACAACAGTCAGACCGAAATCAGTTATGGCTATGAAGAAGAACCGGAGCCCATTCCGCTGGGACTGTTCACAAAATCTGATGCAACCGGCGATTTCGGGTGCCCTTCGCTGAAGCAGTCCGCCCAGATGCTGGCGGCGAATCCGGATAGCCACCGTGGGCTTTTGTGTCTGGCGGACTTTCTTCGCCTTGCCGGCTTTGATCGCTATTGGATGGATGAACAGCCGGAGCCGGATCGCCTGGGTGGCGGCAAATCGCCGTTCGCAGCGCCGGAATTCTCGCGCCTGGAAGCCTATAAGCAGATTATCGCCGACCAAAAGGCCAGCCCCGAAAATCGCGCCTATGCGCTGTACCGCGCCATATGGTGCTATGGTCCAGCCGGGATCAACAGCTGCGGCGGCGTGGAAGTTGATGTAGAGCAGCGCGCGGCATGGTTTCGGGAGCTAAAAAGGCGATATCCCGCTTCGCGCTGGGCGCAAAAACTCAAATTTTACTGGTAGCCCTTGGCCCGCATTCTTTTCCTGTTCTGCCTGATCCTCAGCACGGCAGGGTGCGATCAGGCAAGTGCGCCGGAACCGCGACCCGTGGTTGCGGAAGACTATGATTCCTTCTGGCTCTGGGCCGGGGTGAAGCCGCAGCCGGTTCTCGATCACGCCAGATCGATCTACATATTGGCGGGAGAAGTGCGGGCAAGCGATCCAGGGCGGTTGCGGCTGCTCCGCCCGGCAACGCCTGCGCTGCCGATCGCCGATCTCTGGCTGGTCGTCCGGGTCGAAACGCTCGACTGGCAACCGGACGTGCAGGAAAAGATAATGGAACTGGCGAAAAAGTGGGATAGGCAAGGCCGCCCGCTGACGGGAGTCCAGATTGATTTTGATTCCAACACCCGCAATCTGAAAAATTATGCTGCTTTTTTGCGGGCCTTTCGGGAGTCCCTGCCGATCCGCTTCAAACTGTCGATCACCGGTTTGCTCGACTGGAGCGCGAATGGCGATCCGGCGGCATTGTCGGCGCTGGCTGATATTGTCGATGAAGCGGTCTTCCAGACCTATCAGGCTCGGGAAACCATCGCCGGATATGAGCAGTGGCTGGAACGACTGCATGACCTGCCGATGCCCTTTCGCCTCGGGCTGGTCCAGGGCGGCTCATGGCATGAACCCGAAAATCTTCGCGAAATCCGAAATTTTCGCGGATTTGTGGTTTTTTTGGTGAATCCGCCGGCGAGGCAGGCACCGGATTAAGGTTTGGTAAAGCTGGAACCGAACAGGGAGTATCGATCTGCTCCAGCGGCTTTTTATGCTTTATTCTTGGCTGGACGAAAACAAGCGGTTAAGAGGTCTGCCATATGACAAAACACATTATCAAATGGGCCGTTATCGGTCTATCAGCGACGCTCCTTTCCGGTTGTGCCCTGCTTGGCGGCGGCAGCAGTGGTCGCGGTACCGATACCAGATATGTCGCACGCGATGTCGACACGCTCTACAATGCCGCAAAAGACCGGCTGGATCGCGGCCAGTACAAGATTGCCGCAGCGCTGTTCGATGAAGTCGAGCGCCAGCATCCCTATTCGCCGTGGGCCCGCCGGGCGCAGCAGATGAGCGCATTCAGCTATTATCTCGCGAACGACTATAACAAGGCGATCGAATCGTCGCGCCGTTTCCTGTCCATCCACCCGGGCAACAAGGATGCACCTTATGCCTATTATCTGATCGCGCTCTGCTATTATGAGCAGATCAGCGATGTGACGCGGGACCAGAAGATCACCGAACAGGCGCTGGCGTCGCTCGGCGAGGTTGCCCGCCGCTATCCCAATTCGCGCTATGCCGCCGATGCCCAGCTGAAGATGGACCTGGTCAACGACCATCTCGCCGGCAAGGAAATGGAAATCGGACGTTTCTACCAGCGGCGCGGCAAGTGGCTCGCCGCCACGATCCGCTTCCGGACGGTGATCGAGAAATACCAGACCACGACGCACACGCCGGAAGCGCTGATGCGGCTGACCGAATCCTATCTGGCCCTGGGTGTTCCGGTGGAAGCCAAGAAAACCGCCGCAGTTCTGGGCGCCAACTATCCGGGTACCAAATGGTACGAGCGCGCCTATGAGCTGGTCAACAAGCACGGCGCCACTTAGGCCTCGTCCGTGCTGCAATGCGTTGCGGCCAGGGTAAAGCTGTTTTAAGAGGGTACTGTGCTGCAGTCCCTTTCCATCCGCGATATTGTACTGATCGAGGCGCTCGATCTCGAGTTCGGTTCGGGCCTGACCGTGCTGACCGGCGAAACCGGCGCCGGCAAGTCGATCCTGCTCGACAGTCTCGGGCTGGCGCTGGGCAATCGTGCAGACAGCGGGCTGGTCCGCCAGGGCACCGAAAAAGCCCAGGTTACCGCCAGTTTTGCGCCTCCGGTAGCCGGCGGCAAGCTGGCCGCCACGCTCGCCGAAAATGATATCGACATCGAACCGGGCGAGCCGCTGATCATCAAGCGCTCGGTCAAGGCCGACGGCGGCAGCCGCGCCTTCATCAATGACCAGCCCTGTTCGGCGACCCTGCTCCGCGCGATCGGCAGCCAGCTGATCGAGATCCATGGCCAGCATGATGATCGCGGCCTGATCAATCCCAAGGGCCACCGGGCGCTGCTCGATGCCTTTGCCGGCGTCGAGGCCGCCGCGGTGCGCGAGGCCTTTGATGGCTGGCAGGCGGCGAAAGCCGCGCTGGAGCAGGCGAAACAGGATTTTGAGGCGGCCGAACAGGACCGCGACTATCTCGAGCATAGCGTCGCAGAACTGGCCAAATTCGCGCCGCAACCGGGCGAGGAGCAGGAACTGGCGCTCGACCGGGCGACGATGATGAAGGGCGAGAAGCTGACCGGCGATCTGGAGGCGATTCGTTCGGCCTTTGACGGCTCCAACGGCGGCCTGGCGTCGCTGCGGGCAGCGGCGCGGCGGCTCGATCGGATTGCCGAGGATCACCCGTTGCTCAAGGAGGCGCTGGAGGCGCTGGATCGCGCGATCATCGATGCCGGCGAGGCCGAGGACAAGCTCAACGAAGCGGCTGACGCGCTGTCTTTCGACCCGCAGCGGCTCGACGATATGGAGACCCGGCTGTTCGATCTCAGGGGTCTGGCGCGCAAGCACCGGGTGGAGCCGGACGAGCTGTCCAACCTGCTGAATGAGCTGCAGAACAAGCTGGCGGCGATCAGCGATGGTGGCCGGACATTGGAAGAATTGGAAGCATGTTTGCTCCGCTCGAAGGCCGCTTATGTGGAAGCCGCTGAAAAGCTGCGGGCGCAGCGGGCGAAAGCGGCGAAGGCGCTCGACAAGGCGGTGGCGGGGGAACTGGCGCCGCTCAAGCTGGATGCGGCACGGTTTGAGACTCTGCTTGAAGAATTGGCCGAAGAGCATTGGAATAAAAGCGGAATGGACCGGATCGAGTTTCTGATCTCGACCAACCCCGGGGCGCCTCTCGCCCCGCTCGGCAAGATTGCGTCCGGCGGTGAACTTTCGCGGTTCATTCTGGCATTAAAGGTCGCCTTGGCGGAAGAATATGACCTGAAATCGATCATTTTTGACGAAGTCGACCGCGGTGTCGGCGGTGCCGTGGCCTCGGCGATCGGCGACCGCCTGTCGCGGCTGTCGAAGGGCGCGCAGCTGCTGGTCGTTACCCACAGCCCGCAGGTCGCATCCAAGGGCGATGCCCATATGCTGATCAACAAGTCGCTCAGCGGCACCGTCTCGCGCACCGATGTCCGCGCGCTGGATGACGAGGGGCGGCGGCAGGAAATCGCGCGGATGCTGTCGGGGGCGGATGTGACGGATGAGGCGCGGGCGCAGGCGGATCGGTTGCTGGAGGGGGTTTGAGTGAAAGGAGACTTTCAAGAAGGCTTTCCGGAAATTGAACTTTCAGAATCAGCATTGGCTAATATCGCTCGTGCTGCATTCTATGAAAATACGGCTAAAACTCTTTTAAGTCTCTGTTTAAAAGCGCTTAAAGGACTTGACCATGACCAGTGGGTGAAAGCTGACAGGAGCTCCTTCACCTCAATTGTTGATGAGATTGTGGAAGAGCTGCAGGCTTGGCCAGATATCGCACCTTACTTTGAGCAAATTAAGCACAATCATAAGAAATGGAGAGATCAACGAAACTTTGTCATCCACTCAAACTGGGGACAGAATGCTAACGGAAAGACCGTGGCATATTGCTATCGACGGAAGCAGCTAGGTGATGAAAATGATATTGTCAGGGCGGTGAACGACTGCTTTTGGCTCGCAAAAGAAACACGCACCTTTCAGTATCAGATTGCGTTGCTTATTGCGTCCGGTGCCTTGCCTGAAGGAAAAGATTCGGTTGGTGTGATTATGGCAACTCCGTCAAAGGATGTACGGTTCTAGATGACTGGTGAAGTAGATACATCCGAAGCCGAAGCCGCCAACGAACTGATGCGGCTGGCGCGGGCGATTGCCAAGCATAACCGGCTTTACCATGCCGAGGATTCGCCGGAAATTTCTGATGCGGACTATGACGCGCTGGTGAAGCGGAACAATGCGCTGGAAGAGGCCTTTCCGCATCTGGTGCGCGACGACAGTCCCAACAAGCTGGTCGGGGCGGCGGTGGCGGCTTCGCCTCTGTCCAAGGTTGCCCACGAACAGCGGATGTACAGCCTCGACAACGGCTTTGCCGACGAGGATATCGCCGAATGGCTGGCGCGGGTGCGGCGGTTTTTGAATCTGGACGAGGGCACGCCGGTGGCGGTGACGGCGGAGGACAAGATTGACGGGCTGTCCTGCTCGCTGCGCTACGAAAAGGGCGAGCTGGTGCTGGCGGCGACGCGCGGCGACGGGCAGGTGGGCGAGGATGTGACCGCCAATGTAAGGATGATCGGGGATATTCCGGTGACTCTGTGTCCCCGCGAAGGCGGGGATACATCTCCCGGTGGTGCTGCCGAGGAGCGAGCGGGAGATGGGGTCCTGCCTGCGCAGGAGCACACTTCCCCTCCCGTCCCCGACCTGTTCGAGATCCGCGGCGAAGTATACATGGCCAAGGCCGATTTTGCCGGGCTGAACGAGCGGCTGATGGACGAGGGCCGGGCCGAGGCGGCGGCCAAGGGGGTGGAGTTTGATCCCGAGAAAATTCGCCAGTTTGCCAATCCGCGCAATGCCGCTGCCGGCTCGCTGCGGCAGAAGGATGCCAATATCACCGCCAAGCGGCCGCTGAAATTCTGGGCGCATGGCTGGGGCGTGCATAGCGAACTCCCGGCCGAAACATCATTCGAAGTGATGCAGGCCATCGCCAGCTGGGGGGTGCCGGTGTCGCCGCTGGTCCGGCGGATGGACAGTCTCGACGAGATGCTCGCCCATTATCGCCATATCGAGGCGGAGCGGGCCGACATGCCCTATGATATCGACGGCGTGGTCTACAAGGTCGACCGGCTCGACTGGCAGCAGCGGCTGGGCTTTGTCGCCAAGTCGCCGCGCTGGGCGATCGCGCACAAATTTCCCGCCGAGCAGGCGCAGGCGACGCTGGAGAGTATCGATATCCAGGTCGGCCGCACCGGCAAGCTGACCCCGGTCGGGCGACTGAAGCCGGTGACCGTCGGCGGCGTCGTGGTGTCCAACGTGACGCTGCACAACCGCGACGAGATCGCCCGGCTTGGCGTGCGGCCCGGCGACCGGGTGCTGGTCCAGCGGGCGGGCGACGTGATCCCGCAGGTGGTTGAAAATCTGACCCGCGACGAGCAACGCGAGCCCTATGATTTCCCGGATCATTGCCCCGAATGCGGCAGCGAGGCGGTGGCCGAGGAAGGCGAGGTCGATGTCCGCTGCACCGGCGGCCTGATCTGCCCGGCGCAGCGCTTCCAGCGGCTGGCCCATTTCGTCTCGCGCGCGGCGCTCGATATCGACGGGCTGGGCGAGAAGAGCATCGCCGAATTTATTGCCGCCGGGCTGATCGAGAGCCCGGCCGATATCTTCCGCCTGCGCAAGCATCGCGCGGAGATATTGGCGCGCGAGGGCTGGCAGGAAAAGTCTGTGGATAATCTGTTGGCGGCTGTGGAAAAGAAGCGGCAGCCGGATGCGGCGCGGCTGCTGTTCGGACTGGGCATCCGCCATATCGGCACGGTGACGGCGAAGGACTTGCTGAAGAATTTCCGGACACTGCCGCGGCTGCGCGAAATTGCGGAGATGGCGCAGGAATCGGAAGAATATCGTTCGTCTCGAGCGCAGTCGAGAGACGGTGAGGCAGGGCAAAGTGTCTCGACTTCGCTCGACACGAACAGGGAGGCCGGCGCGAGTGCCGAAGGGGATGCGGCCTGGGCGGAAATCATCTCGATCGACGGCGTTGGTCCCACGGTGGCAGAGGCGCTCGCGGATTTTTTCCACGAACCGCACAATCGCGCCCTGTGGGACGATCTGCTGAGCGAGGTTTCGCCGCCGGACTATATCGTCGAAACCCGCGAAAGCGCGGTGAGCGGCAAGACCATTGTCTTCACCGGCAAGCTGGAAACGATGAGCCGCGACGAGGCCAAGGCGCAGGCCGAAGCGTTGGGCGCCAAGGCCTCGGGTTCGGTGAGCGCCAAGACCGATCTGGTCGTGGCCGGACCGGGCGCGGGATCGAAGATGAAGAAGGCGGCGGAGCTGGAGATTGAGGTGATCGACGAGGCGGCCTGGGCGGAGATTGTGAAGGCGGCGGGTTAATTGATTCAGGATCGCAATTATCGTGGCGGATTGAACGTCTTTTTTGGGTGGATTCCTGACCGGCGGGTTTTGGAAGCTGGGCGGGTTAAAGCAGACGCTCGAGCTAATAAATTGAAGCAGCAGCAATGCGCCCACAAAAACCGAAAATGCTATCCCTATCCAGCTTTATTCTTTCTTTACAAATCCTATACGATCGGCTGCGGCGCCTGACAAAATGAAGCCGATCGGCCGCTCGCTCTCTTCCTGCAGGTGGCCGATAATACTGGCAGTGCGGGCGAGCAGGGAAATGCCCTTGAGCGCAGCCAGCGGAAAGCCGACATCGAGCATGATCGCCGGAATCGCGCCATTGACGTTGATCGGCAAGGGTCGACCCAGAACATCCGGCAAGCTGTCGCGAATGGCATAGAGCATGGCAATATGGTCGCCCTCCACGCCATGGTCCCTGGCAAGCCCGAGAAGGCGATTGGCGCGCGGGTCTCCCTCGGCATGCTGGGGGTGGCCGAATCCCGGGATTGGATTCTTGTTGGCGCGAAGCGCCTTTATTCCCTGTGCAGCAACGCTGGCCGGATCGGAATCCTTCGCCTCTTCGACCAGCTGCGCGTAAAATCGTCCGGCGACCTCCGCGCTGCCAAGAACAACAGACCCGCAGCCGAGCAGTCCGGCAGCGACAGCGCCATGGAAGGCTTCCG
>Ga0075467_10002822_pt1 | contig 13573 bp, 14 predicted proteins | sample DEB08_DNA_9_FD_75067 | JGI IMG/M metagenome (GOLD analysis project Ga0075467, IMG submission 75067) | Aqueous microbial communities from the Delaware River and Bay under freshwater to marine salinity gradient to study organic matter... | ecosystem: Environmental > Aquatic > Marine > Coastal ...
AGACGAAGGGTATGTCATGTTGTAAGTGAACCAAACATGTCATAAGATATCATAAGTTACCAGGAAATAATTTCTTCTCACCTTGCCGCTGAAAGATATCACGAACTGTTTGATTGATCAACCACTTTTCCGACAGGTGATGTGCTTTACGAAGCAGCTCATCCTCCACATGACGCAATGCAAGGTCGAGGGAGTCAAAATGTATCGCACCCACATATAAACCTTGATCTTCGAATGCTTCTCCAACCTTCGGATTTGTGATGGCCCATACAAGATTGATTCCTTCACTTTTAAGAAGACGATGGACCTTATAGAAGACATCCCGAGCTGAAGAATCAATACCTGTGACTTCAGACAAGTCAAAGATGAGATACTTTGTCCGCTCAGCTTTGGGCAAAGTCACTTTCTGTTTTGCGAGATGCGCCTTAAGCTGTTGATACAAGGTATTGGCTGTACCGAAGAAGACAAAGCTATCGACTTTGAAGACCTGGAACCAGCCTGCCATAACGGCCAATCTAAAAGGAAAGACATGGAAAGACAATGAGATATTGCGAGACAAGAAGGTAAATGAATCCATGAACCCACATGCTGCCGCTACTTACTGGCTGTCATGCTTATCAGAACGGACAGCTGACGAGCAGCAAACATCCCCACAACGAATCGACGGATCCTTCGCTTTGTGCATGAACGCAAACATGAATTCGAACGTTGAAAGCACAATACCAAGGACGAATACAACCAACAGACCTGGTACCATGGGTTGGATATCCTTAGGGAGGTTCTGTAACACAAAGAACTCCCAAATAAAGTTGACCAAGAAGATAATCTGGAGGATGAAGGATATAGTCAGATATAACGTAACATATATGTTTGCAAGCAATGATAAAGGATCTAGTCAACTCACCCATACGATAGCAAAACTGGCCCTGTTCATTTTCTTGCGACCTTCCCACAAATTCTCATACAAGAAACCTACCCCAGCAAAGACACACAGCCCTCCCAGTAGGAACCGTGGCATGATGTTGATGATATTACCCGCCGCACCAGAAAGGAATACTAGCAGGCAAATACCACCGAGCAAGAGCGTTGGTAACGAGCTCTCACTAGTTCCAGCAATGCTAAGATTGATCACATTAAACTTGGTCTGACCATATGCTGGAGATCCCGCAAGGAACGAAGAAATCATTGTCGCCTTTCCACCCAGCTTCATCTCATGGTTATAGTTCAAATCAATACCAAGTGCCTTCTCTGAGCTTGTCAGCTTTAGCATATTATCCAATGAAGTCATAACTGCTCCCATGATAAATATCGGGATACAACGAGGCACTGCACCCCACGCCACAAGATTTGAACCAAAAGCACCATAAACGGTCTGCAGAGTTTGCCAAAAGTTGACGAAGACAAACGCACAATTTTGGGTACATCCCGCACCATCTCTAGCCTGTGTTAGGAACCAATCAGTTTCTCTCAAATACTCCATTGATGTTCCAGTAGCGGCAACCATGATGAAGAATAGGATAAGTGGACCAAAGATGAATGCAAGGATCAACTTGTCAGTGGATATGATGTGCATGTGCTTAAATGCGTAGAGTGCTAATCCATAGACCATGGCAAGGGTCAGAGGTAGCCAGGGATCATTTTGGTGCCAGTAATCCAGGCCGAGGTTCTGATGAGTGATGAGGAAGAATATATTTGGTTAGTTGACCTGTCAAAACACATATATATGAACAAATGAAAACTCGTTTCACCCACTCACCTTGATGTATTTTTGCTTGAAGGAATATCCTGTTGTGATCAAGACTGCAAGTTTGATGACCTGTTGTGTTCATAGGTAGAGTCATTTAGGATCAGTGAGACAAATGATGCAGGCAAGTATTTGAAGTACGCAAAAATGAACATGAACATAATATAGACATGTGTATAAAATGTACATACCTTGTAACCAATACAAGTCAAAAATCCAGCTACAACACTCGCAGGGATACAACCAATAACACTAGCTGTATTCTTCGCCTTGCCCAATCCATAAAATACCAACGCAGTTACCAAGTTCCCAATCATCATGGCTACAAGTGTGGTGGGAACAACCTTGGATATGGAAGTTTCATCAAGATACAACTCGTCACCGGCTAGATGGCGATGGAAGAGATCACATGGATCAGCAGATGCATCGGCGGCATATCCGCCCCCTCCACCTCCAAGGAAACGATGATGAGCATCGTCAGCCACTGCACCATCGGCACAGGCACTGCGTAACGCTTGGGCACTAGATGCAGCCAAGTAGGTAACAACACTCGTGCCCGCCTCGGCAAAGAATACCACCGGCAGCAAGTCCGGCCCGGCGATGATGGCATTACATCCACTCTTCCACGCGAAGAATACGGAACCGACAGCAATGCCCATTAAATTGATCCCTACACCCTGTGCTACACCAAATGGTGGGTTGATGTTTGGATCGAGGGATGAGTTCAATGGGTCCCATCTAGATGCAGACAAACCACGTTACAGCACAGTGTTAGTAAAAATCAAATATATATAACATAATGAAATAGTGCAATTCTACTTACACTACGGATGAGAAGACGATGCAGAAGACAAAGTAGATGATGAAGCATACTACGGAGGATGCGATGAGAGACTTGTAGGATGGGTTAGCGGCGTGGCCATGATGATCATCATGGCTTTCCCCGTTCTCGTGGAAGGCATCAACTCCATTGATGTTGGAAGAGTTGGAGCCATTCTCGCTGATGTTGGGGAGAATTTTCTTGGTGTGATTATCGAAGGGGTCATCATCAATGATGGGAGCCCCCTCCTCAATGTCATGTTGCACAATGCTGACGGCCATGGTGCGGTAGGAATGACTGGCCAATGCAAATGAGGTGCTTCAAGTTGGTGCGTTGAGGAGGAATGATGATGTTCCCTCGTTCAAGGCTAAGTAAAATCCAATGTTGGAGCGGGAAGCACGGCGGCGGTGTCGCTGCCCAGATGCCCGTGTCGTAGCAGCTGTCAACTTTATTTCCCAGCCATCACTTTAGTCTTGCCAGCTAGCTGGCAGAAGCTGATCCATTTCCCGTCATCAATGCATTGGTACTAATTCCTATGTGTACAAGAGTTGTGTCATCGATGACGAGCTGACTTGTAAAAGCCGGCAGCTGTCATAGCCATATGGTATCATTCAGCAAATGTCATATCGTGGTAAGAATGTAAATCACGAACCCTTTCGGGTGACAGTAGAAAGTGAGTCGTCCCAGGTACTACAGTCCGTTTTTAGCCCTCCAGAGAAATAAATCTTCCCCTCCCGCCTCCCGCTGACCGGAAAAAGGAAAAAGTGGAATGAGGAATGATGAAGAATGAAGCTTGAAGCTACATACATACTCTAGCAAAGGAGATTGATTTGATAGATGGCAAGCTCTAGCTCTGCCTCTCTAGAGATCACAAATAAAGATGCGACGACGACTTTCTACCTATCATCTCTTCACGGTGCTGCTGCTATGCGCAAGAATAATATCTTCATCATCTTTTACTGCTCCCAAATCAAAACATCACTATCATAGACGGAAATCAGCCATCAACGTTGACCCAAGTATCATCGGTGGCATCGTTGTTGCAACTGGTGCCACAGCGGCATGGTGGATAGGTGGAGCAAAAGATAGAGAAAACAAGGCAAATTATGCAGAATATGAAGCGCTCCAACGAGAGCGTGAGAGTCTTGCATTCGTCCAACCAAAAGACGAATGGCTAGAAGAGGAACTAAGCGCATATAATGGAGAGAATAATGAGTCAGGTCCGATATTATTAGCTGTCAAGGGAGATGTATTTAATGTGTGGAAAGGGAGGAACTTTTATGGACCTGGTGCTGAATATCATATCATGGCTGGTCGAGATGCCACACGGTTTTTGGCAAAGAATAAACTAGAAGAAGAGACAGAGGAGGAAAAGAAGATAGAGTTGAATATTGCCGAGCGTGCCAACTTGGAGGTATGGTATTGGACGATAAAGAACAAGTATCAATTCGTTGGCAATTTAAGTGGTTATGACCCAAAATCTACTGAAATGTAAACATCTGAATAACTTCAATACATAATCTGAACACTTCTTCCTTACTCTAAATCCTTCTCAAAATATATACCAACTGCAATCAACGCATAGAGTGAAACAAGCAGACTCCCCTCGAGCCAATTACTACGGGCATTCGACAGACACATGGACACAATGATGACAGACATTAAATAAAGAGCAACTTCAAACTGAGGGAATTTCATTGTCATTTCTCTCCCAGTGAACCATCCGATCACGACTGTTAATGGCAATACAAACAGAGCTATTTGTACAGATGATCCCAATGCCACTGCCGTATCACAAACATGAATCAGTGAGACAGTGAAACTTGACGACACATCATGTGATTACTCACAACAGAGTTGAGCACAAAAAAAAGTCAACTTGCAAAATAAAAAGTAACTTACCACCAAGGGCCAAATCCATTTTATCCTTCATCGCCACAGACACAGCCGATATATGCTCCACAGCATTCCCAACCACAGGCAAAATAATCAATCCTACAAATGACCTGCCCAGATTAAACTCTGTGCAAAATCCATCAATACTCCCAACAAGGAACTCTGACAAAATTGTCACAATTGCAGTAATCACAACGAGACCAGTTAACGCCCAACTGAAAGGGATCAACGCCAAAGTATCATCATCGCCCTGGAACAAATTCACATGAGTTTTCAATTGAAACCAAAGCAACAGTACGTACATGATAATAAGAAGTAATGCAGCCAATCTGGATATAGTCGCTGTATCATCCTTCGAGTCGTCACCTTCGCCACCAAAAAACTCTGGCAATAACAACGCTACACCACTAAATGCCAACAATGAAATACTTGCTACAGCACCTTGTGCAATGAATTCTTGTTCGGCATATTTCATACCACCAAATAAAAAGCACATTCCCAAAACTAGTAACAGATTGGAAAACACTGATCCGATCAAACTTGCTTGAACAACTCTGTAGTCGCCTGCAAGCAACGCCTGTATGGCCACAACTAGTTCAACTGCATTACCAAACGTAGCATTGATAAGTCCACCGATAACATCATTGGTATGTGCCGCCAACTCTTCTGTAAAGACACCCAGCATAGATGCCAAGGGGACCATGGCCAAAAAGTTCAAGATGAAAATTGACCCATCCGACCATCTGTTCGCATGAGACCAAACTGCAAAGGGGATAAACACAAATAGATAATTGATTTTGTTTTCGGTAAACATTTCGACAAGTCCCTCCCATGCAGTTCCTTCTTCTTCGGGTATGACATCTGAATCAACACTCAAACTCTTGTTGATTAATCCAGTTTCCTCCGTGGCAGATGAGTCAGTAAATGTGCTACCCACACGTATATTACGGGAGCTGGGATCGTAATTACCCCACCCTCTACGGCTGAGGATGGATTGCTTCCGTCCACGACGAATCTGACGATAGGCTGTTCCTTTGTTGATTGTTCCAAAATCAAACAGGCTGGTTTCGGATGGTGCATGTGTAACTACTAGACTTGTGCGGCGGTGTTGATCGGGTGGGGCAGGTGGAGCCGAGTTCATAGAGCGTGTTGAACCATGTTGATGTAGGCCTCTCTCGGGAGTGGTGTGCATACCTTCCTCATCGCCGGATGGTAACTCGAAGTCGACGACACGGTGTGTCATATTGTTGTCGTTGTTGAGTATTATTATCGAAGTGTTGGCTGCAGTAAGCTGTAGAATCACCTTGATGGAGCATAGAGAGCAGCAAAAGCAAGATCAACAACATGGAGTGTTGACTAGTGTTGAGGTTGAGAAAGGACATCGACATCGGCGTTGGCCAAGCGAAACGGCAACGAACGGCATGCGCATGCGCAAGATAGTTGTGTGGGAGCCCTTCAAGAAAACGTGCCTCCACCAAAAATTTAAACTCAACCGCGGCTGCGACATGGGATTTTGAGTGCGCTTGCTTCGTTTCACTTCAGAGAGTAAATCACAGACACTGAAACAACCACCACACCTTGTATTAAAGGAGTATCCAGGAACGATGGGGTACGGAGTAGGAGGTTACCCGCTGTGGTACTACTTAATACAGCCGGTCATGTAAGTGCATTAGATGTGTGTGGCTCGCAGACACAAGACATGTCACGGTTTTGAATTTGATGTCGATTTAACATTCTCCTCTTTGACCTTACACAGCGCCGGTTTCGTAGGCTACCTAACCAATGTCCTTGCCCTCGAAATGACATTCCGCCCAATCGAATTCTTCGGCATTGAACTATTTCGTATCAAGGGCCAGCCATGGGGCTTTTTCGGTTGGCAGTAAGTGCCTCATTTCAGTATTCATGTTATCGCTCCACTCAAATGATATTCACATAATGCTCTCTTTGCTCCACAGGGGAATCATACCCACCAAGAGTGAAAAAATGGCTTCCATATGCTTTGATTTAATGACAACAAAATTATTGAATCTAAAAGAGATATTTGATCGATTAGATCCCAAACGATTCAGTGAGGTAATGGAGGATGCAATAATGCTCATGCTAGATTCGATTGTAGAAGAGGTTGCCATGAAGTACATGCCCAATGTTTGGTCAATGCTACCCAAGAAAGTCAAGGATGAGATAATTGTCGTTATGAATATCGAGAGTGAAACATTTTTAACAACATTTATGGAAGAGGTGAAGGAACATATTGATGATGTGTTGGATATTAAACAAATGACCGTGGCTGCATGTGTACGAGAAAAGCGATTGGTCAATAAGATTTTTCAAGAGTGTGGGGATAAGGAATTTACATTTATTCGGAGGAGTGGATTCTATTTTGGGTTTCTGTTTGGATTGATACAGATGGGAGTATTCTTTGTTTATGATGCTAGTTGGGTGTTGCCCTTCTTTGGCTTTTTGGTTGGATGGGCAACGAATTGGGTAGCTCTGAAGGTGATATTCAGGCCGTTGAATCCTATCAAAATTGGGTGTTTTACTCTACATGGAATCTTCCTCAAACGTCAGATGGAAGTATCAGAAACATTTGCTCGTGTCAACTGCGTAGAGATTCTGCATACCAAGGCAATTTGGGAGGAAATTTTGTCTGGTCCAAAGTCGAAAAATTTCTTTGCGATGCTTCGCGCCCACAGCATTGTATTTACAGAAAGATTGGTGGGGGGAATGAAACCAATTACTATTGCTGCAATGGGAAGTCAACAATTTTCAGAAATGAAGGAAGAAATTGCTCAAAAGATTGCGGATAAACTTCCTTCCGTCATGCCACACTCCTATGAATATACGACAGAAGCATTAGATATGGAAAATACTATTCGGGAACGTATGCAGAAGCTACCGTATCCTGAATTTGAAGGAGTATTGTAAGTTTGTTTGCCTTCTTCTTTTGATAAGTGTCAGTTTCAACTTGTTGTAATCTCACACTTGACTTGTATACAGGCATCCAGCATTTGAAGAAGATGAAATTTTGTTGATTCTTGTTGGAGGACTTCTTGGTTTAGTCGCTGGTGGTATCCAGGTGGTAGCAATGTATTAGAAGCAGCATGCACTTTCATCACTATTTTTGTTATATGTATATTAATATCTTAGTAAAGAGCACGAGCACCAGTTTCGTCGTATTGTTCTCCAGGTACCTTTATCACATTACCATCATCGTCAATGTATTCAGATTTCTTTTGCAAGATGAAACGTTCAAAGAATTTGGTCAAGATTCTGTCTGTTGTCAAGAACTCAACACTTCCTCCGTTGTCCTTTTGTGCCAAGATCTTTGGAACGAGATCTGCTGCCACTTCTTCGGGTTGAGCTGCGAGGACGCCAAAGGGGAATTTACGAAGTTCTGCAGGAGAATCAAGTATTGAATTGCTTGAGTAAAACTGCAAAGAAAATGAGTCATATGTTGCATATCAGACGATGAACTTACCAGGCGTAGAATCATCCAACAAGAGCTTTGTGAAAACCATTCCAGGACTCAAGCTGTGCACTTGAATTGTTCCCTTGGTCTGCTTCTTTTCATATCCTTGCACACCCTCATCAATTTCCTTCACCAAACTGGCAGTCAACTGGGGCAAACCTCTCTTTGTTGCACCATAAGTAGCATAACCAGGGGTTCCACCGCCTTTCACTCCACTTCCGACAGTGTTGAAGATGTGTCCAGTAAATCCATCTTGCTCAGCCATGATATCAATGGCCACTTTGGTGCAATAAAAGATACCCAAAAGATTCACCTTCACGACAGTTTCAACCTGTTGCATTGACAATTCCGACAAAGCCCTTCTTCCTCCATTGATACCAGCATTATTGACCCAATATCCAATCTTTCCGAGCTTCTCCTGGGCAAACTTGCCCAATTTCTCACAGCTCGCAGCATCACTCACGTCACATTGGGTATGAAACACTTTTCCATTGGGATGGCGGGCGGTAAGTGCCTTTGCGGCAGTGGCACAATCCTTGACATCGCAGATTACCACGTCATATCCACGATCCATGAATTCTCCAGCGTAGGCGAAACCGACACCACCAGCGGATCCAGTGATAACAACTCCACCGTCAGGCATGGCATTGAGAGATGTGGCTGAGCGAGGAGAAGTCACAGATGGAGTCAATGGCGCAGTGAAGCCATTGCAGAAGGGTGCTGCAAGACCAACGATGATAGAAAAGTACTTCATGGTGGAGATAGAGTTACGTTTGGTGGCTATGAACCTAGGACTCAACCCAATTGTTCAATGGTATTCTAAAATGGTCAAATTGAAGCGCCGATCTTCTTCATCAATGGTTTCTTTGATCGATGAGCTGTTTGTTAGTTCCACGTAGAAGGGGGCAGTTTCCTGCCCTCCGACGGACCCCGAAACAAAATTGATGAGAGGAAGTCTAGCGTGCGTATGGTAGTCAATACTCTAAGACCTTCTCTTTCAGCCAAACAATGACTGCATTGACAATCTAATCTAGAGTGAAAGGAAGTTAATTAACTGAGCTTTTAGGCGATTGCACCGAGAAGCTACCTGTACAGATTGAAATCAAACATACTCTCGGCTCTGTTGTCCAGCACGCGCATTGAAACTTCTCCCAACATGTCAAGCGTTGGGCCGCTGGCCCCATCTTGCCTCCATTTGCGCACAACATCGAGATATTCTCCAGTCGTGGTTACTGTCTCTCGAATGCCTCGCAATACACTTTCCAAAGCTGCATTGACATACACGAGATCTCGTCCAAACTGATGTGGCTCCTCTGAATTTGAACGTGTACAAGTCCCTGACTTTATGAACATGAATCTGGGATCAAATTTGATCTCGTAATGCCACATATCCTCGCCCATCCAAGTAGTGCTATACAACTCTTCCCAACAGATATCTCCCTTGAAGATTCTTTCAGCAGAATCCCATTCAATATTACGAAATGGAACGCGATCCGGAACTTTCTCTCCATTGTCTAACGCCGGCCAAACATCTGTATGAGGATGCTCATAAGATATGTATGCTAGAGGGTCGCCAGCAGTCCCATCAAAGTGATACGATGCCAAACCGACAGTATACATCTGGCAGAAAGTATTTCCCCAAATGGAATTTGCAACATATGAAGGAAGTTGTGGTTGGAAATCAGCATTCCTATACACAAACTCATCAGGTCTAATCCTCAAACGCCGTCCATCAGATTGAGGTGAAAGTTCCATACTCACACGCTTCCAAACAATCTTTGAAAAGGAAGCCAGATTAGTTGACCAGTCTAGAGTCTCTCCTACACTTGGACCTCTTGCACCAGGTGGTATTTGCTGATTAGATCGTTGCACTACAGTCCTTTGCTGTCGAAAAAAACCTCTTGCTGCAAGAGGCCACTCAAATCTGGGACGGTGCTTATCGTCCAGTGTAATCTCGTAATTGATGCCGACACAGTTAAAGCAATGCTTTTGTACGTAAATTTCGATAGGTTCTCCACTGTCCCAATTTACTCTCCATTTACCATCTAATGGGTACTCGTCTGGTGTTGTAGGTTCATATCCCCAGTGAATATATCCGTCGCGGATATACTGTCCATCACTTGAGAATTGTAGTAGGCAGTTGAAGCTGCTATACGAATAGCACATTGAATCACCGCAAGGGCGGGATAGTGGAGTGGCAAAGTCCAACTTTCCGTGAAACGTCATACTTTGAGGATGGAAATGGTATCGTTGGAAATCAACTGATTGCAAATCATCTACATCGGACGCTTCTCCAGCATCTTCTTTGTTGATGTACTGCAGTTTAGGGATGTGGCCCTGATTGAAGCAAAAGGATGTATTGCGGAATATTCCATCTGTTTGGAAACTTTGTAGCCCTCTTCTTCTACCAACAGAGAATTGTTTGTAAACATTGTTTGCAATAGGCCAAGATGACACATCTGAGTTGGATGGATATAACGCCTTCTCCGTTGTAGCATGACGCAAATCGAAAATGCTAACTGCAGTACGACACATTGGGCATGTACCCATGGTGGCAACATCAGGAAGCAAGATCCGTTCGATGCAGGTGCGGCAGTATACATGATTACATGGTGTCTTGGCGAATATTACTTTTTGTGATGATGATTCCGCTGACGATGATTGATCACTAGCGGTGGCGACAGTTGCTTCATTGTGCTCGGAAAGATCCGATGATACCCAACACACAGGGCAAGAGACCTGTTCTTCCTCTTTTTCAACCATTAGACTATTATTTGATCTTGACGTACCAATTTTGATCTTGATACTTTATCTTGAGACGTACACCCAGTCGGCGTATAAGTATATAATCTTCTTTCAATGAATGAAGGTCTGCTTGTTATTTTCGAGTAGTATGGTATTGACGCAAATATATGCGCACCTCAATATTGAGACAGCCCCTCTCTCCTGTTGTCTGTCGCTATGTGCGCCGCTGTCTGCTATCTCGCTCTTGATTGACACAAATTATTCTCATCATTCATTCGATTCGATCATCGTCGTCAAAATCTGTCAAATGATGAGTCGGACAAGCGATGGTCTAGCGAGGTACTAATTCCGCCCAGTGTAGCGACCACTGTGTCTCAGTTCCCCATCTCCTCCAATCTTACACCTACCTTCCTACCACCCTCTCTCGACGATCCTTCCTACGAGGGCCAATGTAAGTGACTCAAACCATCCAGTGAACAATAGAGGGAATTGAGAGGATCCATATGGATTAGATTGATTCTATCTACTTATGGTAGGCAAACGCTTCTATCAAGAGTGAAAACTAGACTGGTTCTGGGGAAAGATACAGACAATTCAGTGCATCAAATATATAACTTTCTTTAACCTGTTATCACAAAGCAATGTGGCCACAAGCGACATGACATCACAAAAAGGCTGCCAAAAATTCTTCTCACACGTGTCGACTGCAATATTTATTCCTCCATCTCCATATCATCCATCTCTTCATCAAGCGCGAGAAGATGTTCCCATTCACGCTTGTCGTGAGATAACTTCTTCATCAATTCCGCATCATTTGCAGTCTCAAATGGATTGACGATGCCAATACCATTGATAGATATCTCAGAAGACATGCGACGATCGACTTCGTACTTCCGACTAAAGACTTGGTCGATCTCAACAACGGATCGCCTTGTGCTCTTGCGTTTCTTGTCTGCCACCAGCTTGCTCGTTTCGTCAGGACTAGCTTCATCCTCTGCTGCTTCCTTGGTTTTATCAGGTAGAAGTCCAAGTTCATTTTTTCCAATTACAAACTCTTCATAGAGCAAGCCTAGGATCAGAAGAAAGGAAGAGATGGGAACATACAAGGCCCATGGTGAAAGCGCGTAAGGACTGCTTAAGCTAATGTCCTTTGGATCTCTTAGAACATAAGAAGTCACAAATGGAGGACCCACGATTCCAGCGATAGTAGCAGCCTGTGTGTATATCGATTGAAGCACACCAATGGACCCTGCAATTTCGGGTCTACTGAAGACAGCCTTGTTAAACGAAGACTGATTCGCTGGGCTTGTGAAAGGGTAGACAAGCGTCACCAAAATGAGCGGAATGGAAAATGAAATTGCTGTCGCAGTGTCCGCGCGCCAGTCGAGGTAAGTTAGAACTCCTGCAATCATAAAGATTCCATTTCCGATAAAGATCATAACGAAATCCGACGTCTTGATTATTGACAAAACCAACGTTGTAATAACACCAACAAACGTGAACACTGATGTCACGGCAGACAGCTTGGAAATTTCAACCGGACTCCAATTCAACATATGAGCAGCCACTGGAGAAACAGCGACACCGTACAGGACGAAATTAGCAACCGTCACGAACCTCTGAACAAGAGGAAAGAAAATGTCAAAATGCGTCATTGCATTCAGAATATCATACATTCCTGCTTCAGTAGCAGGTTCATCTTCTCCGGTCGCTGATGACAGTGACTTCTCTTTCTTCGGAGGAGGATCTTGCAGTAAAAGTGCAATAATTACCCAAAGCAGCACTTCATTGAAAGCCACCAGCAATCCAACAGAGTTGTATGGATTGAGAGAGATGGAGTAACTAGAGGTAATTGGAACTTCCATGTGGATTTCTGCGACCAAAGTGTTCATGAGCGGTCCAATAGCCTGCCCCACAATAGAAATCATTGAGAGGGCGGCAAAGACTGTTTTCTGTTGTTCATAGGGAATAGCGGTTGCAATCCAGCTCTTGGCAAGTGTCTTGCCAGCAGCACCCATACCCTGAACAAATCTTCCAACTAAAATTGCATTGACTCCCCAGAATCCGGTTGGCAAGATACTTGCCACGAAGTAAATGATCGATCCAATAATACCAAGGATGAAGGCGAATCTAAGTGGCGCTTGATACTTGTTCCCATTGCTATCCACCCACTTTCCAAAGTAGAACATCATCAGCGTCATGCCGAGACATACAGAGGAAGTGGTCAGACCGTAATCTTCATTTGATCCGCCGACTGACTCAATGTAAAAGATCAATGAGGGGCCGGTGATAGTGCCGATCACATTCTCTAATACGATGAATAGCAGAAATGCCGCCAATGATATTTGTATAGATCTCTCCATGGTGGTCAGGTTGATATTTGCGTAGCGAGGCTTTCTGAGTAGGTGTTATGTATGGTTGCAGGTTGCTAAGTGGCTGTCAATAGCAGGTTGACGACACGAATATCGAATATGGACTGTGTTTTGTGTTTTTTCAAGCCACCACCGGGGGAAGGGGCGACGAGAGAAAGTGTGTGAGAGAGTCGCCCTTCTGGCTTCTCTCTTCTCCCATGCTGTCCAGTCCTCGGTGGGTAGGTATTGTAGGGGAGAAGTGGATAGTGATGGTGGGCTGTGGTGGGTAAAAGGTATGGTAGATTGAAGAAAGAACACCTGTTTTCGCTTCTTCACGACATCTATCGAAGCAGAAAAAGTGCACCCTTGTGGAGTGTGGAGGAAGATGTACTTGAAAGTATGTAATGGGTCGTCTCCTTGATGATCTGAAAAAAATAATAAATGATCTCTAAGTGTTTAGCGTGCGTTTTAGCTTCTAGGAGACTTGCCATAATATAAGTTGTTCATGCATTCCAATCCACGCCCAACTCCTGGTCTCGAGCCACTCC
>Ga0075467_10002823_pt1 | contig 13572 bp, 13 predicted proteins | sample DEB08_DNA_9_FD_75067 | JGI IMG/M metagenome (GOLD analysis project Ga0075467, IMG submission 75067) | Aqueous microbial communities from the Delaware River and Bay under freshwater to marine salinity gradient to study organic matter... | ecosystem: Environmental > Aquatic > Marine > Coastal ...
GGTCCAGGGGGCTGTGGGTGTGTGCCAGAACCTGGGTGTCTTGCATGGCCCATGCGGTCATCTGATCCGGGGCAACATGCAGCGCGATCCAGTCGGGTATTATGCGGTCGGTCATCTTGGTCCTGTTGTCGCAGTTCTGGGGGCAGCCCAATTTTGGGGCTGGCTGAAACCGTCATAGATCAGCGGGGGCGGGGTTTGAACATAAACCTGTGAGCAGATAAATTATCACGGCGCTCTGGCCCTGCGTGGCCCATGATAGATTTGCTGGCGACAAGCCATTTTGCGTGAGATAGGGATATGCGCATGATCGGTCTTTCACTTCCTCTGATGGTGTTCGCATTTGCCGGCCTGTTCTCTCCGGGGCCGAATGTATTGCTGCTGACCGCATCTGGGGCGCGCTTTGGTTTTCGGGCCACTTTGCCGCATTTGCTGGGCGTGCCGGTCGGGACCGGGCTGTTGGCGGTGGCAAGTGCCTTGGGCGTGGGCACAGCGCTTTTGGCGGCTCCCGCGTTCAAGCTCAGCTTTCAGATCGCGGCGGCCCTGTGGATCATCTGGCTGGCCTGGAAAACCGCCAAGGCGGGCCGGGCAGGGCGCGCGGCGGACCCCGGCAAACCCTTTACCTTTGTGCAGGCCATCCTGTTTCAGGCGGTGAACCCCAAACTCTGGGCGGTCACCATTGCGGCCGCTGCGGGCTTTGGCATCGGCCTGTCACCCCAAGCCGAGGCCGTGCGGATGTTCATCGTCTTTACCGGCCTCAATGTGCTGGTCTGCCTGTTCTGGACGGCGGCAGGGCAGGCGCTATCGGTTTTGCTGAAATCCGATACGATGTGGCGTGTCTTTATGACCGCGATGGCCGCCTTGATGGCTGCCAGTTCGGTATTGATTTTTCTCTAGATCGAAAATTGTTTTAGATATAAAATATTTTTGCTTGAAGCATGAAGTCTTTGGGCATAGCCTTGACGTTATCACACCTGATTGGGGGGAAGCGATATGCGTGCAATCTGTTTGGGCGGCGGGCCTGCGGGCCTTTATTTTGGCATCTCACTGAAACTGCGAAACCCGCAGGCCGAGATCACGGTGCTTGAGCGTAACAAGCCCGATGATACCTTCGGCTGGGGCGTGGTGCTGTCAGATGAAACCTTGAATAACCTTCAGGCGAACGACCCGGTGTCTGCTGCGGAAATTCGCAAGCATTTTGCCTATTGGGACGATATGGCCCTGATCTACAAAGGCGAAAAGACGGTCAGTTCTGGTCATGGGTTCTGCGGCATCGGGCGCAAACGGCTGTTGATGATCTTGCAGGCCAGCGCCCGCGAACTGGGCGTTGATTTGCAGTTCGAGACCGAAGTGCAGGATGCGGCCCATTACATGGACGATTACGACATGGTTGTGGCCTGCGACGGGCTGAACTCCAAGACTCGGCTGGAATTCCAGGACACTTTCAAACCCGACATCGACGTGCGCAAATGCCAGTTCATCTGGCTGGGTACCCATCAGAAATTCGATGACGCCTTTACCTTTATCTTTGAAAAGACGGACAAGGGCTGGCTTTGGGTCCATGCCTATCAGTTCGACGATGACACCGCGACTTTCATCGTGGAATGCAGCCAGCAGACCTTTGACAACTTCGGCTTTGGCCAGATGTCCCAGCAAGAAACCATCGCAATCTGCGAAGAGGTGTTCAAGGATCACCTGGGTGGTCATGCGCTGATGACCAATGCCAACCACATTCGCGGGTCGGCCTGGATCAAATTCCCCCGCGTGCTGTGCGAAACTTGGCACCACCAGAATGTGGTGCTTTTGGGCGATGCGGCCGCCACGGCGCATTTCTCAATCGGGTCGGGAACCAAGCTGGCGCTGGAATCAGCGATTTCGCTGGCCGATCACGTGAATGCCGAAACAGACATCGGAACCGCCTTTGAGAAATACGAGGCTGCACGCCGTCTTGAGGTGCTGCGCCTGCAATCTGCTGCACGTAACTCATTGGAATGGTTCGAGGATGTGGAACGCTATCTGGATCTGAACCCGGTGCAGTTGAACTATTCCATGCTGACCCGGTCCCAGCGGATCAGCCATGAAAACCTGCGCGCCCGCGATCCCAAATGGCTTGAGAGTGCCGAGCGCTGGTTCATGCAGCAGGCCGGTGCGGGCAGCAATGCGCCTGCGCGCGCGCCCATGTTCGCACCCTTCAGGCTGCGCGACATGAAGCTGGAAAACCGCATCGTCGTCTCACCCATGGCCCAGTACAAGGCGGTCGACGGCTGTCCGACGGACTGGCATCTGATCCACTACGGCGAACGCGCCAAGGGTGGTGCCGCGCTGGTCTATACCGAGATGACCTGCGTGTCGGCCGAGGGTCGGATCACGCCGGGCTGTCCGGGGCTCTATGCGCCCGAACATGAGGCCGCCTGGGCGCGGCTGACAGGTTTCGTGCACGCCGAGACAGAGGCCAAGATTTGCTGCCAGATCGGTCATGCGGGGCGCAAGGGTTCGACGCGCATCGGCTGGGAGGGCATGGACCTGCCGCTGGTCGAGGGCAATTGGCCGATCCTGTCCGCCTCGGCCATCCCGTGGTCAGATGAAAATGCCACACCCCGCGCTGCCACCCGTGCCGATATGGACCGGATTCGCGACGAATTCGTAGCGGCGGCACAAATGGCCGATCGCGCAGGGTTTGACATGATCGAACTGCATGCAGCGCATGGCTATTTCATCTCTTCCTTCATCTCGCCGCTGTCCAACACGCGCGATGACGCCTATGGCGGCAGTCTGGAAAACCGCATGCGGTATCCGCTGGAGGTTTTCGCGGCCATGCGCGCGGTCTGGCCCGAAGCCAAGCCGATGTCGGTGCGTATCTCTGCCTCTGACTGGGCCGGGGATGATGGGGTCACACCAGAGCAAGCCGTTGAAATCGCAAAGATGTTTGAGGCCGCCGGGGCCGATATCATCGACGTCTCAGCCGGTCAGACCTCAACCCAGGGCAAGCCTGTCTACGGGCGTATGTTCCAGACGCCCTTCTCTGACCGCATCCGAAACGAAGGCGGGATCAAGACGATGGCCGTGGGCAATATCTATGAGCCTGATCACGTCAATTCGATCCTGATGGCGGGACGCGCCGATCTGGTTTGCCTTGCGCGCCCCCATCTGTCTGATCCTTACTGGACCCTGCATGCGGGGGCGGAAATTGGTGATCGCCATGCAAAATGGCCTTTGCCTTACGAGGCGGGCAGGGATCAGGCGTGGCGGCTGGCCGACCGCGCCGCAGAGATGGAGCAGGTATGAGACAGGTATTGGTCACGGGCGGCGGGTCGGGCATCGGACGCGCGATTGCGCGGCATTTCGCAGATCAGGGCGACGCGGTCACGATCTCGGGGCGGCGCATGGATGCTCTGTTGGAAACCGACGGCGGGCGCGGGATGACCTGCAAGGCCGTCGATGTCACCGATGAGGCGGCGGTGCAATCGCTGTTTGCCACGCCCTTTGATGTGGTGGTGGCCAATGCAGGTTCGGGCACCGGCATGCGCGTGGTCGACACGCCACTGGAGGTTTGGAACAACACATTGGCGGTAAACCTGACGGGGGTGTTCTTGACGTTTCGCGAGGCGCTCAAGGGCATGCAGCCAGGCGGGCGGCTGATTGCCATCGCCTCAACGGCCAGCCTCAAGGGCGGCGGCAATATCGCGGCCTATTCGGCCGCCAAACACGGGGTGTTGGGGCTTGTGCGGTCCCTGGCAGTAGAAGTGGCGCGCACCGGTGTGACCTGCAATGCGGTTTGCCCCGGTTTTGTTGATACCGACATGGGCCAAGCGGCAGTGGACGGCGTGATGAAACGCATGGATGTTCCCCGCGAAAAGGCCGAAAAACTGGTTGTCGGCGGCAATCCGATGCGCCGCATGATCACGCCGGACGAAGTGGTCGCGGCCGTCGATTTTCTCGCATCCCCCGGCGCGTCCATGGTCAACGGTCATGCGCTGTCTGTGTCGGGGGGAGAGATATGACCACAAGCTCCAAGGACCGTGTGCGCCTTTGGTTGCGCCTGCTGAAAGTGGTGCGCGGGGTAGAGACACAGCTGCGTGACAGATTGCGCCGTGAATACAACACAACGCTGCCGCGCTTTGACGTGATGGCGGCCCTGTCGCGCCATGCCGAAGGGCTGAAGATGAGCCAGCTTAGCGGGGTGCTGCGCGTGTCCAACGGCAATGTCACCGGCATCGCCGATCGCCTGAGCGAAGAGGGGCTGGTCGAACGCATCCCCGTGCCCGGCGACCGCCGCGCCATGGTGCTGCGGCTGACCGCAGCGGGACAGGCGGAATTTGAAAAACAGGCCATGTCCCATGAGGATTGGATCGACGAGATGCTGCACGGCGTGAGCGCAGATGAAGCGCGCACCATGGCCGCGCGGCTGCAGGCTTTTGCCGATGCCGCCGATGCACAGACAAAACAAAAGGAAGACGCCCATGCGCAGTGATGTAAAACATTTTCTTTGTGCGATCGAGGACGGCATTGCAACCGTGCGGCTGGACCGGCCTGATCGCAAGAACCCGCTGACCTTTGACAGCTACGCCGAGCTGCGCGACTGGTTCCGTGATCTGGTCTATGCCGATGACGTGGATGTTGTGGTCTTTGGATCAAATGGCGGCAACTTCAGCTCTGGCGGAGATGTGCATGATATCATCGGCCCTCTGACGCGGATGAACATGAAGGAGCTGCTGCGGTTCACCCGCATGACCGGCGATCTGGTCAAGGCGATTGTCAATTGCGGCAAGCCGGTGATCGCTGCCATCGACGGGATCTGCGTGGGCGCAGGCGCGATCATTGCCATGGCATCCGACTTGCGGCTGGCCACACCGGAGGCCAAGACCGCGTTCCTGTTTACCCGTGTGGGGCTTGCGGGTTGTGACATGGGGGCCTGCGCGATCCTGCCGCGTATCATCGGCCAGACCCGTGCGGCGGAACTGCTGTATACGGGGCGGTCAATGTCTGCGGATGAGGGCGAGCGCTGGGGCTTTTTCAACCGGTTGGCGGCAGCTGCTGATCTGGACGCTGAGGCGCAGGCCCTGGCCAAGCAAATCCAGGCGGGGCCGAACTTTGCCCATATGATGACCAAGACGATGCTGGCGCAGGAATGGTCGATGTCGATCGAACAGGCGATCGAGGCGGAGGCCCAGGCGCAGGCGATCTGTATGCAGACCGGTGATTTTGAGCGGGCCTACAAGGCCTTTGTGGCGAAAGAGCGCCCTGTGTTTGAAGGGGATTGAACACCTGGGTCCGGTTTGGGGCAGGTGTTCGGCATGAGTTTATTGGCAAGATGAAGCCCGGGGGGGATGGATAATGGCAGACCGTAGTTTTTTGACCTGGCCGTTTTTTGAGGCACGGCATCGGGAACTGGCAGATGCGCTGGATCTCTGGGCGGCAGAAAAGCTGTCGGGGGTGGATCATGCGGATACGGATGCCGCATGCAGATCCCTGGTGGCGATGTTGGGGGACGGGGGCTGGTTGCAGCATTCGGGGGCCCCTGCGGGACAAAGCCTGGATGTGCGCAGCCTGTGTCTGATCCGCGAGACTTTGGCGCGATATGATGGGTTGGCTGATTTTGTTTTTGCCATGCAGGGGCTGGGGACGGGGGCGATTTCGCTCTTTGGGACAGCCGAACAGCAGGCGGACTGGTTGCCTTTGACGCGTTCTGGGCAGGCGATATCGGCCTTTGCCTTGACCGAGCCGCAATCGGGATCGGATGTGGCCAGTTCAACGATGACGGCCGCGACGGATGGCAATGGTTTCGTGCTGGACGGGCGCAAGACCTGGATTTCCAATGGCGGGATCGCCGATGTCTATACGGTTTTTGCGCGCACAGGAGAGGGTCCGGGGGCCAAGGGGTTGTCGGCCTTTGTGGTGCCCGCCGATACGCCGGGATTGATTGTGGAAGAGCGGCTGGAGGTCATGGCACCGCATCCTTTGGCGACATTGCATTTTGACGGGGTGAAAGTGCCGGGGTCTGCCTTGATCGGGGAGCGGGGCAAGGGCTTTGGCATTGCCATGTCGGTGCTGGATGTATTCCGGTCTACGGTTGCCGCCGCCGCTTTGGGCTTTGCGCGCCGTGCCTTGGATGAGGCGATCAGCCGGGTGACCAGCCGCAAGGTCCAGGGGGCCCCATTGAGTGACTTGCAGATGGTGCAGGGCCATATTGCGGATATGGCGGTGGATATTGATGCCAGCGCCCTGCTGATCTACCGCGCGGCCTGGGCCAAGGATTCAGGGGCTGCGCGGGTGACGCGCGAGGCGGCGATGGCCAAGCTTTTTGCCACCGATCATGCGCAGTCGGTCATTGACAAGGCGGTGCAGTTGCATGGCGGGGACGGGGTGCGCCACGGCCAGATGGTTGAAAGCCTCTACCGTGAAATCCGCGCGCTGCGGATTTATGAAGGTGCCTCCGATGTTCAGCGCGTTGTCATTGCACGTCAGACACTTGGGGGGAGATAGCACCATGCTCAGACCATCAGCCCATAGCGATACATTCACCCGCGATAATCTGCCCGATCCGGCCTTGTGGCCTGATCTGCTGTTGGCGGGGTTTGACTACCCGGACCGGTTGAACATCGGGGTTGAGCTGACCGATGCCATGGTCGCGCGCGGCTTTGGCGATCATACGGCGCTGATCGGCAATGGCAGGCGGCGGACCTATAAGGAACTTGCCGATTGGACCAACAAGCTGGCCAATGCGTTGGTGGATAATCTGGGGCTGAAACCCGGCAACCGCGTGTTGATCCGTTCGGCCAATAACCCTGCGATGGTGGCCTGCTGGCTGGCCGCCACCAAGGCGGGCGCGGTGGTGGTCAATACCATGCCGATGCTGCGTGCGGGCGAATTGACGGCGATTGTCGATAAGGCACAGATCAGCCATGCGATTTGCGACACGCGACTGATGGACGAGATGACGGCCTGCGCCAAGACCTCGGCTTACCTCAAGAGCGTGGTCGGCTTTGACGGGACCAGCAATCACGATGCTGAATTGGACCGGCTGGCGCTGGAAAAACCTGTTCAGTTTGACGCGGTGCAAACCGCGCAGGATGATGTGGCGCTGCTTGGCTTTACGTCGGGCACCACGGGCGATCCCAAGGCCACGATGCATTTTCATCGCGATCTGCTGATCATCGCCGATGGCTATGCGCGCGAGGTGCTGCGCGTGACGCCCCAGGATGTCTTTGTGGGCTCGCCGCCCCTGGCCTTTACCTTTGGGTTGGGGGGGCTGGCCATTTTCCCGCTGAGGTTCGGGGCCGCCGCGACGCTGCTTGAGGCGGCAAGCCCGCCAAACATGATTGAAATCATTGAGAAATTCAAAGCGACGGTTTGTTTTACCGCGCCTACGGCCTATCGCGCGATGCTGCAGGCGATGGAGAAGGGCGCGGATCTGTCATCGCTACGGGCCGCTGTCAGCGCCGGAGAAACCCTGCCCGCGCCAGTCTATCATGACTGGCAGGAAAAGACCGGCAAGCCGATGCTGGATGGCATTGGGGCCACCGAGATGTTGCATATCTTCATCTCCAACAGGTTTGACGATCACAAGGCCGCCTGTACCGGCAAGCCCGTGACCGGCTATGAGGCCAAGGTGATTGGCGAGGATGGCCGCGAAGTGCCGCGCGGCGAGGTTGGGCGGCTGGCGGTGCGGGGCCCGACGGGGTGTCGCTATCTGGCTGATGCGCGACAGGCGGTTTATGTTCAGGACGGCTGGAACATCACCGGCGACAGCTTTTCCATGGATGCGGAGGGCTATCTGCATTTTGCCGCGCGCAATGACGATATGATCATCAGCGCCGGCTACAATATCGCGGGACCAGAGGTGGAGGCTGCATTGCTTAGCCATCCTGCGGTCAGTGAATGCGGTGTGGTTGCCGCGCCGGATGCTGCGCGCGGGTCAATCGTGCAGGCCCATATCGTGCTGAGCGAGGGGTTCAGGGGCGATGCGGATCTGGTCAAGGCCCTGCAAGACCATGTGAAGGCCACCATCGCCCCCTATAAATACCCCCGCGACATCCGTTTTATCGAAACGCTGCCGAAAACAGCGACTGGCAAGATCCAGCGCTTTGCCCTGAGAGATCAGAAATGACCCACTTTGACGACGCCTCCAAAGGGGCGAAAATGGATTTCGCCAAGGACATGTCCTATGGTGATTACCTGGGCCTGGACGCGATCCTGAGTGCCCAGCATCCGCTGTCAGAGGCCCATGACGAGATGCTTTTTATCGTGCAGCACCAGACCTCTGAGTTGTGGATGCGGCTGGCCATCCACGAACTGCAAGAAGCCCGCAAGGTCATGCTGTCAGGACAGCTGCAGCCGGCCTTCAAGATGCTCAGCCGGGTGGCGCGTATCTTTGAACAGCTCAATTCGGCCTGGGACGTGTTGCGCACCATGACGCCCAGCGAATACACCGCCTTCCGCCCTTCCTTGGGCAATTCATCCGGCTTTCAGTCGCATCAATACCGTTTGGTGGAATATCTGCTGGGCAACCGCATCGGGGCCTTGATGAAACTGCACGCACACAAGCCATTGGCCTTTGAGGCGTTGAGCGCGGAATTGGCCCAGCCCAGCCTTTACCAGGTGGCAATCGACATTCTGTGCCAGCGTCTGGGGGCAGAGCCGCTTGCGGGGCCGCCCGGCACCACCGACTGGCAGGCGGACAGGGCGGTTCAGGATCTGTGGCAAAAGGTCTATGAAGACCCCGCACCCCATTGGGAACTATATGAATTGGCCGAAAAGCTGGTCGATCTTGAGGATTATTTCCGCCGCTGGCGGTTCAACCATGTCACCACCGTTGAGCGCATCATCGGCTTCAAGCGCGGCACTGGCGGCACCAGCGGTGTTGCCTATCTGCGCAAGATGCTGGAAGTGGAGCTTTTCCCCGAGCTGTGGCATGTCAGAGGAGCACTGTAAGTGTCGAATGTACTGAATAAAGAAGCGTTTATCCTGCCGGAGGGTGTCATCTATCTGGATGGCAATTCATTGGGACCGATGCCCAAATCCGTGCCTGCCCGCGTCGCCCAGGTGATGAACGAAGAATGGGCCCAGATGCTGATCGGCGGCTGGAACAAGGCAGGCTGGATGGCGATGCCCATGGACATCGGCGATTCTGTGGGCCGTCTGATTGGCGCGCCCAAAGGGTCAGTGGTGATGGGCGATACCCTGTCGATCAAAGTCTATCAGGCGCTGGCGGCAGGGGTGAAAATGCGCCCCGAGCGCCGGGTGATCCTGTCTGATACCGGTAATTTCCCCAGCGACCTCTACATGGCCGAAGGTTTGGTGGGCTTGCTGGAACAGGGCTATGAATTGCGCACCGTTGCCCCCGAAGAAGTGGCGGGGGCCATTGGTGATGACATCGCCGTGGTGATGCTGACAGAGGTCGATTACCGCACGGGCCGCATGCATGACATGAAGGCAATCACCAAGCTTGCCCATGCCGCAGGTGCGGTGATGGTCTGGGATCTGGCCCATTCCGCAGGCGCTATTCCCGTCGATCTGGCTGGGTCCAACTGCGAATTCGCGGTCGGCTGTACCTATAAATACCTCAACGGCGGGCCGGGCGCGCCTGCGTTCATCTATGTGCGCCCCGATCTGGCAGATAGCGCGGAACCCGCGCTTAGCGGTTGGCTGGGCCATGCAAACCCGTTTGATTTCGACCTGAATTATACGCCTGCCAAAGGTGTCGAACGCATGCGCTGCGGCACGCCGCCGGTGCTGCAACTGGCCGCCCTCCAAGAGGCGATGAAGGTCTGGGAAGGGGTGGAAATGGCGGATCTGCGCACAGCCTCCATCGCGCTGCAAGAACAGTTCATCGCCGAGGTGGAGCGCGATGTGCCCGAGCTGACCCTGGCCAGTCCGCGTGACGCAAGCCTGCGCGGTTCGCAGGTGTCGTTCCGCTTTGAACAGGGCTATGCGGCGATGCAGGCGGTGATTGATCGCGGTGTGATCGGTGATTTCCGCGCGCCCGATATCATGCGCTTTGGATTTACGCCGCTTTACGTCGACAGCGCTGATGTCAGTGCTGCGGTCGCGATCATCAAGGACGTGATGAGCAACGCATTGTGGGACAATGATGCCTATAAGGTCCGCAGCCGCGTGACCTGAACGCAAAAGTGCCGGACCCGGGCGGGTCCGGCACATTCATGCTGCATGCCTGTTCAGCAGTCGAAAAAGATCGTCTCTTCCGGGCCTTGCAGGTGGATGTTGAACCGGTAGACGTCATCCCCCTCTGGCTGTGCCATCAGCGTCTTGATCCGCACCTTGTGTTCGATCCGGCCCAGCACGGGATCGCTGTCGTTCTCTGGTGCATCCGCGAAATAGGCCCGCGTGTGCAGGCCCAGGTTGATGCCCCGCGCCACGATCCAAAGGGTGACATGCGGGGCCTGCAGCCCCCCCTTGGGCCAAGCCACGGCACCGGGCATCACCGTCTCGAACCGGAACGATCCGTCTGTCTCGCTGGTGGGGCAGCGGCCAAAGCCGGTGAAATGGGCATCATGACCTTCCTGTCCGGCATAGCGGCCCGCAGCATCGGCCTGCCAGGCTTCTACCATCGCATCGCGCAGGGGGGTGCCGGTGCCGTCAATGACCTGACCGACCAGGGTGATGCGCCTGCCTGCGACCTCTCCGGTGATCATTCTTGCGCCAAGGTCTTCGGGGTAAACCCCTTCGATACCGGCAAAATTCGGTGTGCAGCCGATGTGCACGTATGGGCCTGCCGTCTGGCTGGCTGATTCTGGGCGATCTGTCATCACAGCCCCTCCATCCGGTTTTCAAACATGGTCTGGCGGCGTCCGCGCAGGGTGATGTCAAAGCGGTAGGCGCGGGCATCCATCGGCACCGTCCGCTCCATGTCCAGGGGTGCAATCAGCCGCTCAACCGCTGATGTGTCAGCAATGGTTCCCACGATCGGACAGCGCCAGATCAGCGGATCGCCCTCAAAATACATCTGGGTGATCAGACGCTGGGCAAAGCCTGCGCCAAAGATGCTGAAATGGATATGGGCCGGGCGCCAGTCATTGGGACCATTGGGCCAGGGGTAGGGACCCGGCAGCACCGTGCGAAACTCATAGCTGCCATCCGCACCCGAGATGACCCGCCCGCAGCCGCCAAAATTGGGGTCCAGCGGGGCAATATAGCCCTCTTTCTTGTGACGGTAGCGCCCCCCCGCATTGGCCTGCCAGACCTCGATCAGGGCCCCCGCGACGGGGCGACCAAACTGATCCTGGACACGCCCGTGCACGATGATGCGCGGCCCGATGGCCGATTGATCCTGCGGGCCAAAGTTATGCAGCAGATCACCGTCCAACGCCCCCAGCATGCTATGGCCAAAGACCGGCGCGGTTTCCTCGCTCAGGGTTGTGGGAAATGAAATCGGCGCGGCCTGCGGGCTGCGCTTGACCGAGGTGCGATAGGGCGGATGCAATGCGACGGGATGGTTCTGCGGCTGACGTCCAGCATAGCCGCCTTTGGGTATTTCAGTCATGATCGGATCTTTCTGGCGAGGCATGTCAAAACATATTGTTAACCAGTGTAACGATTATCTTGGACAAAATCCATGCCATTCTGCACAAACTTCGCGCAGCCCCGGCTATTTCCTGCGCAAGACGGGGGCCAGCCCGGTCGATAGCGCAAACAAAACGGCCGCTGCGGCCACAATGCTGGGCCCTGTCGGCGTGTCATAGGCAAAAGAGCCGCCAAGCCCTGCCGCCACGGCAATGGCCCCCATCAGCAAGGCGCAGATCGCCATGGTTTCGGGGGTGCGGGCAAATGGGCGGGCGGCGGCAGCCGGGATGATCAGCATGGCCGCAATCAGCAAAGCCCCCACAACCTTGATTGCCACAGCGACCGTCAGCGCCAGCGCCAGCGTCAGGATCAGTTGTTCGCGGCGCGGATTGCCCCCCGATGCCGTCGCAAGATCAGCGCTCAGCGTAGAGGTCAGCAAGGCCTGCCAGCGCACCAGCAACAGCAGACCGACCAGCGCGGCACCGCCCCAGATCACCAGTAAATCCAGGCGTGAGACCGCCAGGATATCGCCAAACAGATAGGCCGACAGGTCAACCCTCTGACCGGGCACCAGCGATACCGCGACCAGACCAATGGCCAGTCCCGCATGGGCCAGTACCCCCAACAGGGCATCGCTGCTCACATGCCGTTCCGACAGGCTGCTGAACATCACCGCCATGGCCAGCGCCACCACCAGAACGCCCCCCAGCACCGGCAAATCCGTGGCCAGCGCCAGCGCCACGCCCAACAATGCCGCATGGCTGGTGGCATCGCCAAAATAGGCCATGCGTCGCCAGACCACAAAACATCCCAGCGGTGCCGCGGCCAGAACCACACCCAAACCCGCAAGCGCGGCCCTTACCAGAAAGTCATCCAACATCAGTGCCTATGTCCGTGATCATGTGAATGGTCGTGGGAATGGTCATGCGCATGGTCATGATCATGTCGGTAAAGGGCCAGTGTCCCTTGGGTCCCCGTCCCAAAGAGCGCCCGGTACTCTGGCGCATCGGCCACCACTTCGGGCGATCCTTCGCAGCAGATATGGCCGTTCAGACACAAGACCCGGTCAGAGGCCGCCATCACCACATGCAGGTCATGGCTGACCATCAGCACCGCCAGCCCCATCTCTTGGCGGACCTCTTCGATCTGGCGGTAAAAGGCGGCGGCACCGGGTTGATCAAGCCCCTGAGTGGCCTCGTCCAGAATAAGGATGTCGGGCTTGCTCAGCAATGCGCGGGCCAGCAGGACGCGTTGAAATTGCCCCCCCGACAGGGATGCCATCTGCGCCTTGGCCAGGTCCGATACACCAGCCCGCGACAGGGCCGCCGACACATCTGCCCGGGTCTGCCGGCGGGGCAGGTTCAAAAACCGTTCTGCCGTCAGGGGCAGGGTCGCGTCGATCAACAGCTTTTGCGGCACATAGCCGATCCTGAGGCCCTTTGACCGCGTTACCTTGCCGGATGCGGGCGGCAAAGCGCCGATCAAGGCCCGCAGAAGGCTGGATTTGCCCGACCCGTTGGGCCCGACAATGGTGACGATTTCGCCCCGCTCAATCGCAAAGCTGACGTCGCGCAAGACTGCTGATCCGCCGTAGCCAAGGGTCAGGCGGCGGGCCTCGATCAGGCTCATGCGGCTTGATCCCGACACTGCGGGCAGATGCCTTCGGCCTCGACCACGGTGCGCTCTATCACAAAGCCGGCCGCCTCGGCCGCCTCGTCCAGACGCCCTTGGGCGGGGGCGGTATCGGCCTCGGCGACGGATTTACAGCTGCGGCAGATCAGGAAGGCGGGCGTCTGGCAATTGCCCAGGTGGGCGCAGGCGATATAGGCATTCAGCGCCTCGATCTTATGGGCAAAACCGGCTTTGACCAGAAAGTCGAGGGCCCGGTAGGCAACGGGCGGCTGCGCGCCCAGACCCTCAGCCGCCAGCCCTGCCAGCAGATCATAGGCCCCCACAGCGCGATGCCGCGCCAGCAATATCTCAAGGGCACGGCGGCGCACCGGGGTCAGACGCAGGCCGGTGTCTGCGCAATGGGCCTCCGCCTTGGCAAGCGTA
>Ga0075467_10002824_pt1 | contig 13572 bp, 23 predicted proteins | sample DEB08_DNA_9_FD_75067 | JGI IMG/M metagenome (GOLD analysis project Ga0075467, IMG submission 75067) | Aqueous microbial communities from the Delaware River and Bay under freshwater to marine salinity gradient to study organic matter... | ecosystem: Environmental > Aquatic > Marine > Coastal ...
AGAGTTAGTACCTGTGTTTGCTAATGCACCAGAGCCTAAATCAAATCCCATACCATCAAAACCAAATCCAGAACCAAGCCCATCTGAACCACCAAACATACCACCACTAACACCACCAATAGCGGCTGCTTTTAGAGGGTCTCTACCTTGAGCTAAAGCTAATGCTGCACCTATTCCCATTCCTGCTAATACTGGAGCACCCATTATTTACCCCCACCTGATGAAGTTGTAGTTTGATTAACTGGAGCTGGAGCTCCATATGCTGCTGACAAGTAAGACTCTAGCTTACTGTAAGGTTTATTTTGCTCAAACTCAAATCTACTAATATCTGCATTTAAAGCATCTTTAGCATACTGCTCTTGTGTTTGACCAATTTTAGCCAATTGATTTATGTCTGAATAATCTGCCATAGCCATTTGTGGTGCTTGTGCTATTGCAGCATCTTGTCTTGCTCTTTCTGCACCAAAGTTACTGTAAGCTAATTCTGCTGCTCTATTAGTCAAAGCGTTTGCTAGGTTTTCTGATGCTTGTGATTCCAACTCACCCATAGCACCTGAACCATATCTACCAGAAGCTGCTGTTCTGCTACCAATATCTCTAATAGCTTTGTTAAATTCTGTAACAGCAGGTTTAGCCGCACTTGCCATCATTGCAGAAAAGTATGGGTTACCTGCTGATAATCTGTCGCCTTGTATTGTGCTTAACTGTTGTGCTTGAGCTGCTGGTACTAATGGACTACCAGTTCTTGCTCTATCACTTGCTAAACCTAATGCTTCTGTTGTAGTTGCTGATGCTGGAACATAAGTTGCATCTGGGTAATATTCTGGAGAATCAGCTCTGTATAAATTTTTAGCTTCTCCTAATCCATAGGTTATGTATGGCAAGATAGCAGGGTCAATATTTTGATTAGTTGTTTGTGTTTGACCACCACCACCACCTTTGTATTCACGCAATCCAGTAACAGGATTAATTGTGCCTGAACCTCCATGTGCTTTTAGAAGATTAGCTTCCCATGTATTAACATGAGCAAGTTCAGTATCTCCCTCTCTACCTAGTTTGCCTAAATCTTTTGCTAACCAGTTATATAACCATATTTTTAACTTAATCATTCTAGTTTCAACTCCATTAATTGATATTTTTTTTCGTAACCATATAGCCTGTTCCATAATCTAGCTATACTCTCAAATTTAGTAGACCCCTGTATTGCAGTTCCACCATTATGTTTGACCCACTGTTTAAATTGCTCAAACCCTGCTTTGGTGTTTTTACCACCTATATAAGTTATATAAGCCACCCTGTCGTTAGGATAGTTAATCCATTGAACAGTGAGTGCTACATAGCACTTATCTTCTTTCATTACTAATAGTAATTGTTGCTGACCTTGTGTAACTAGCAGTTTTAACTGACCTGCTGTAAATTCGTTATTACCTTTGTCTAATGCTTTTTGTAATAAAGGTTCTGCAAGATACCAAAATCTTTGCACTTGATTCGTAGGCACTACATAGAGTTTCATAAAATTTATCCAACAATGATATAATCCAATTCTACATCACTATGTCCATGATTTCTATGACCTATTACAAAACTGCCTTTGGCTTTTGTTTTGATATAAATGTGGTCTGTCTCTCCTGCTGCATTTGCACTTCTAGGTGAAAACACAATAACAGAATCAAAACCTGCTCTTTCATTATTAACTGTAGTTTCTGTTCCAGATGAATTTAAAATAACAGTACCACTATTGTTGGTCTTGCCATTCATAGCATTATTAACTACTTCTGCAACTGCTCTAGGGTCACCACCTTGATAGGGAAGTGTACGATACATTCTAGGCATTATCTATTGCCTTGTGGTTTTATATCTACATCTACTGCCATAGCTGTTGTCCAGTTACCTGTAGGCTGCACATTAAATCTATGATACCTACCTGCACTTCTTAAACTACACCTACCCTCTGTTGTAGCAGGAACAAATGAGCTAAATCCAATAGTATCATCTAACTCTCTACGACTAGCTACGGCAACCTGTGCTGTGCCATTGTCTATTTGTGGTCTGGCTAGTGTAGCTACAGAGTTATAGCCAACCTCTATATCTGTTGTAATAAGCTGTGGTGTTATAGATGTTCCTGTAAATACTACTAATTTATTTGTTTTTGCACCTGCAAATAAAAACTTACCACCTATAAACAATCGTGAATCTAGTGATGCAGGCATAGTGTCTATGTCTGTATAGCCTAAAGAAGATTCTAAAGTTTCTAATGTCTCTCCTAATGTAGCAATAGTACCTACAACATCTGATGTTGTTTCAGCTCTTGACCATTTTTCTAACTGCCAATTATAAATAATTATTCTTCTGTTACCATCTACATCTGCGTAATTCCATACTACAAGATTTTTAACAGGGTCTATAGCAACACTTATTGTATTTATTTGTGTTAAATCTACTCTACTAAAAAACCACCTATCTACTTTCTCTAATCCTATATTAGTAACTGTTTGACCATCTGTTGAGTAAAATCCATCATCTGCTATAAAGAAAGTAATGTTTCCATACCTAGCAACAGAGTTACCTTCCAAACAACCTAATCCATTTGAGATAGTATCAAATTGCCAGAAAAGAGGACTACCTACATAAGAACAACGAACTACAGATTTCTCTAACAACACAACACCAAACTCACCACCTGTAATAGCTTGAACATTACCACCATCAGGAATTATTTGAAAGTCACTTTGACTTGTAGCACCAGATACCCAATCAGTTTCATCATTAATATCTGACCATTGCACCTTGTCTGGTTGTGAGCCTATATTAATATTTCCTGCAAAAACAAAATCACGAACAACAGCAATATCTTTAGCTATAGGAGCTGCTGTTGCAACATCTGCAAATGCAGTAGATACACCAATAGTCCATACTTGAATTTTATTGTTGTCGTTACAAGCTAATACTACCTGACCAAATTGTTCAAACTTCCATGTGCCATTACCACCATATCCACCTACTTTAGATACATCAGTAAGGTTAAGTGTTGCAATATCTAGCTTAAACAGCTTTGTAGCACCACCTGCAAATACTTCTACATTAGCACCAAACTTGGCTACAAATATATTGTTAATATTTTCACTAGCAGAATTAGAAAAATCTACTGCACTAGGGAAAGCACCATAACCAATGCCTACAGGAAATACATTTTTAGCATCATTTAAACTACCTGCGTTTGCTGGTTGGTCTGGTAGCCAATCTGTAAATTGTAATCTTTTTGTTGTCATTTATTTTTCTCAAATATAAAATTAATAATTACTCTTTCATTTTTTGTTGGTAATGATGGTCTATGAAATAAATCAGAATCAAAATAAATCATTTCACCAGCTTTAGGTGTGTTTTTATAGTCACCAACAATAGTATCGCCATCTGAATCATTAACATAATAAATTAAACTAACATAACCTTTTTCAACTTTGTCTTGATGCCATAAATGTTGCACTTGTTCTTCGCTAGTTTTTTGTGGAAGTAATTTATTAACTTTTATTCTTGTTGCCCATTTTATATCTAATGTTTTTTTTGCAACCTCTAGTATTGGATTTACTAATGGAGTCCCATCATAATGAACACAATGCACATATTGAAATATACTATCTTCGTATAAATTATCTTGAGCAACATATTGAAAATCTAAATTATTTATTTCTTTTTGTATATTACTAATATAACAATTATCTAAAAATAATTTGTTTACCAAGTTAATTTTACTATACCTTGTCTACCAGAACCTCCGTACCAAATGTATGGATTAGACCTGTCTTTAAATCCACCACCACCACCACCTGAACCATATCCAGTACCATTGCCACCATTTGCTTGATTACCACCTGCTCCACCAGAACCTAAACTACCTCTTGCATTAGCTCCATTTCCTCCAACTCCACTTGAACCATCATTTGTTCCAGAACCACCTGATGCACCAGATAAACCACTTGCACTAGAGCCAGAGGGTAGAGTTGTACTAATAGCACCACCTGCCCCACCATTACCGCCATTTCCGCTTACTCCATTAGCACCAGCAGAGCCACCATAAGCTATATAAGATACCCCACCATAAATAAATTTAGAGTAACCTCCGTTAGCACGATTACCTCCTCCAACTCCTATATGTGTAATGCTAAATGTAGTAAAAGGTGTTACAGAGAGAACTCCTTGAATATAACCTCCTCCACCACCTCCACCACCACCACCACCATTACCATTTTCAGTTCCATTACCTGCTCCAGCACCACCACCAACCATTTCAACATTTAATGAGTAAACGCCAGCAGGAATAGTAAATGTGCCAGTAGAAGTAAAATTTTGTGCTCCACTTTGATATAAAACCGACCTCCAAACACCACTAACTTTTACATAAATATCACCACAAGCTCTCCAAGTGCTACCAACTTTTACAAAAGTTTCAGCAACTGTTCTCCAAGTTCCACTAACTTTAGTTTTTAAACTCATATGTATTTATACCAAATATCCCCATCAGAACCTCCACTGGGATTGCTTGTAGAAACTGTTTTATTATTAGTTGCATTAGAGCCAACAGTATGACCATTAACAGTAGTTCCATCAATCGTGCCACCATCAATATTGACAGATGTATTGTTTTGTGTAGACATAGTGCCAAGACCTAAATCTGACCATTCAGGAGTATTTCCAGAACCTGTTGATTTTAAATAAGTACCTGCTGTCCCTGCTGCACCATCAAATGTAAGACCTCCAGTAACGGCTAATGTACCTGCTGCTGTTATTGTGCCTGTGCTAGTCCAACCATCACCACTAGACCCATCTTGCCAATCTTTAATTTGTGCCATTGTTTCACGAATAGCATTATTAATTGTGCTAGGTGGGCATCCCTCATTTATGTTAATTGAGTTTATGTCAGTATTATTTGCTGCAACACTGTCCCATTGCGATACTTTAGTTTTTGCCATGTTTTATCCTTGTCGTTTCCATTTGTTAGTTCCTACTGTTGAATCTGTCCATACATTACTACCTGCTGATACTGCTGACCATGTGTTTGTTTCTACAGGAACATCTGTCCATTCTTCACCTAGTATTGTGCCTAATGCTACTACTGTACCTACACCATTTATAGAAGCATCTGCGTGTCTTATTACAGTGGTTGATGGTAATGTTAATGTTGCTACTCCTTCTATACTTGCACTTCCTGTTGCTATCAATCCACCTAACGCTGTTACAGTAGCAGTGCCTGTAATACTAGCATCACCAAATCTTATTCTTAAACCATCAGCAGTTAGTGTAGCTGTACCACTAATACTTGCATCAGCATAGATAATAGAACCTGATAAAGCGACAGTCAGTGTTGCACGACCACTTATATCACCACTACCAAATGCTACATAAATACCATTAGCTGTAACAGTAGCAGTGCCAGTAATAGAACCCGTTGCATCATTAATTAGTCCACCTAATGCTGTTACAGTCGCTACTCCACTAACACTTGCATCACCTAATCTTATTCTTAATCCATCTGCTGTTAAACTAGCAGTTGCACTGATAGATGCAACAGCAGTTCTTTCTCTTAATGCACTAGCTGTGAGAGTGCCTACACCCTGTATCTGTGCAGCACCTGTTTTTACTATAGTGCCTAGTGTAGAAAATGGTGATTGAGAAAATGCAGATATGCCAAACATTATACGCTCACTAGGTGACCATCAAAAAACATAAGAGTTGAACTACCTGCTCCAATATTTTGTCCACCTCCATCATAAGCATACATTTCTAAATAATCAGTTGTGCCATTCATGTAAATTAATGCAGAACCAGTTAGCATTCCATAACCACTTTGTGTCCCAGCTAATCTACTTACTGTACTACCATTTTTATCTAATAGAATAAAACCATTATTTGTTCCTTGATAATATATACCAGCATTAATTTGATAATATCCAGCGACAGATGGAGTGTATCTGTAATTAGTAGTTGAATCAAAATCTGATGTTGTGTCAAACAATTCATGGTCAAATACTACTTTTGTTTTTGTTCCAGCAGATATACTTTGAGTGCCATCATTGTAAGCACTAAACGCTGGAACTTTAGGATACATACTATTACTAGGTGTGATATTCCCACTGCCGTCAACAGTAAGTATGGTACTTCCGTCTTGCTCTATTGTTGAACCAGATGCTGTGGGTTTTATACTAATGGTCATTACTGAACTCCGTCTAATTGTTCCTGTGTAGGTTTAGCTAATGTTGGGTGATTCCATTCTTTGATGTAGTCACCTCTGCCATCGCTGTCATTTTGTAAAACGATTGTACCTTCAGGTACAAAATCTTCATTAGTTAAAGTTGTGTAAAGCGTTGTTATTTTTTCGTAAAGTGTCATTGTTTTTCCTTATCCAATTAATTTAAATATATACATACTTGATTGATTAACACCACCTAGCAAATTTCCTCCAACATTACTCACTGTATTAATATAACAAACACCTTGAATTGTGTCGCCTTCTGCTAAATCTACAATTATACTACATGCTGGGTTTGCTGTTCTTATATAGTTTGCTGTAAATGTCCAATAGTTTCTTTTTACAATACTGCCATTTTTATATATCATAGCAATTGCTAAATCTATATTACTACTTGCTAATCCGTCTAATCTTGCATCTACTTGAATTTGATATTTTCCAGCTTTTCCAGCAGGAACAGTAAATTCGTATGTAGATGTATCAAACGCATTATCAGTATCAATGGATTTTGTATCAAATTGTATTGTAGTATTTGTTGCCTCACTTAATGATTGTGTACTAGCTTTATAAACATACACTATTGGAGTATTAGATAACTTTTGTCCATTTGCATCTGCTAAACCATCACTATTAACTCTTGCTACTTCTGTAGGACTATCTGCATTACCTACACCAATCCTTAATGTGCCATCAGGTGATGCTGGTTGATAGATAGTAAAGTTGTTAGTAGCTGTCGCATCTGTTCCGACTTGTAGTTTTTTTGACTTGACTGTACTCATTCTGAACCTTTAGGATATTTAGTTTTAACTGGATTAATCATATCTGTTTTCCATGCCTCTATTCCGTTGTGGTATATGTAGTCTAGTTGTTCTGCTAGTGGGGCGTAGGCTGCTTGTCTTGCAAGCTTGTATGCTTCAGGATCTACCCAAGCATTAACATCACTCATATTAACTGCTACAGGGTTACCATCCTTGTCCATAGCATCTGCTATATCATTTATTGATACTACATTAGGATATAGTGCATAAATTGCCTTGTGTGTATCTACCATTATCCTGCTACCTCCATAAGTGTTATTCCTGATGCTACATTACCTTGTTGTACTTGATACTCTCCTGTTCTATTAATAGCAGCAGTTTGTGAACCATTACTTCTTAATTGTAGTTTATAAGTTGTTGCTGATGTAGTAGATGGACTATCTAAATATTGAACTGCTACTTGTCCCATATCATAACCAGCTTGTGAAGTATATCCAGTACATGGCTCTCCAGTTTCTCCACTTGCTCCTATACTAATTGCTGTAGTTCCCCTTACTAATTGAGTAAAAGCACTACCTGTAGAAGTTGTATTACTTGATGCAACATTCATAAGAACTAAAATTTTACTACTAGTAGCACTAGGTGTTATTGCAACAGAAAGTCCAGTTATATCTACAAAAGAACCACTAGTTGTTGTAAATGATGTATCTTTAGTTACACTAACTACTTGCAATATATTACCAGCACCTACATTATTAGCAGTAATAGCACCGCCAAATGTACTTGTGCTATTTCCTTTTATCTGTGTTGTCATACGACACTCCATGTTGAACCATCACCTATTGTAATTGTAATACCATCTGCTACAGTGACAGCACCAGCAGTCATAGCATTACGATTGTCTGCCAATGTGTAGTTTTCATCTAGTGTTGTGCTGTTTTCTACAAAACCAATTCCATTAATCGTAACTGACATTATTCTTCCTCCTCTGGTGTGTTACCTTCTGCTACCCATTCCAAATACTCTTGGTAGTCTGTGTTAGCTGGGTCAAATGGAATATGTGTTATTAATCCGTTATCTGCTGTATGTTGAACGCCTGTAATTTTATTTTCAAATTTGACTAATTTATAACTCATATTATAACTCCGCATTTGCTGTCCATTGACCACTCATTGTTGCCACTACCCAAGTTGCACCTGTTGATGGTATTCTCATATAAAAACTACTATCACCATTATCGCCAACAGAAGGAGTGCCTGATTGATTACTAGCACCACTTCTATCGTATCGCCAAGTATTTGCTGTGCCATCTGATTTGTAAAAATTTATGCTTGGGTTTGCTCTTTTTGGAACAGCAAATCTTACAGTTTGATAAAAATTTTGGTTTGCATCTATTGTTCCTGCTACTAGTTCTAAACCTTTAGTTGCGTTTGTTGCAGGAGCAGTATTTATATCATAACTTTTTTCATAATACCTCTGACACAACGCTAACTGTTGTCCAAACTGTAAGTGTTCAAATGGTGTAGCAGATGTTCCTTCTTCTATCTGTACACCTGTAATTCTTAAATTAGAACCATTAGTTGCTATATGGTTTGTTTGACCTGTTACACCTTCTAATACAGAAGAAGTCCAAGTACCTGCTGTTCCTAATCTACCAGAACCTGCACCTATACTAAAGATTACTCTCATACTATTTCCGTTGGTAGTACTCCAAGAGCCTGATGTATCACCTGTAATAGTAACTGTCTTATACTCCCAAGTGTTTGCAGCAGATATTGTATAAGAAAATGGATTAAATCTATTGTAATCACCATTAGCAACTGAACCACCAAATGTTCCTGTTAATGTTGACTTTGCCCAAAAAGATAATGTAATTGATTTAGCAGCAGAAGTACCCCAATTTAATTTTGATATATTATAACCTTCAATAAATTGTTGAAAACTATAGCTGTCATTACTAGTTGGTGTTGATGCTGTTGTTACATCTAAAACTACATGATTAGTAAATCTATCAGGTTGCTCCCCTAGACTTGAGTTAGCTAATATGTTAAATACACCTGCACTTGCTTTCCCTCTACCTAACCATCTATCTACAGAATAAAAAACACCTGTACCATTTACTGTAGTTGAATAGTTACCTCTTTGATTAATACGCATATCACCATTGATGATAAGGTTACGCACACCAAGAGAGTTTTGTGTTGCTAGTGTGCTAGAAGTGGCAGGTAGTGTTAGTGTATTTGTTCCTGCAACTGATGGTGCTTGTATGGTAACTTCACCAGATGTATCGCCTTTGAGTTTTATACTAGCCATTATTCTGCTTCCTCTGCTGGTTCTGGAATTCCACCCTCGTCAACCCATTTAAGGTATTCTTGGTAGTATGTGTTGTCTGGGTCAAATGGAATAGCTTTAATAAAGCTTCTATCATCATCTAATACATGAATAGATGTTACTTCGTCTCTAAATTTTGATAATTTATAAATCATTATAACTCCGAATTTAAGTTTAATGTGGCTGTATTTGCTTTACCATGAGGTCTAAAAGTTGCATTAACAGTAATATTTGTAATATTGATTATTGTTCCTGTATTATTTGTTGACCCTAAAATAATTCCAGTAGAGCTTTGCGTAAATGCTGTAGCAGCGTCATCAAACCTAAAAACAGATGATTGTGAAATAGTTGGTGTAGCTCTCATTTGGATTGGATATGCAATGGAGCATTGTAAACCAGAAGTGGTTGGTCCTGAATATCCCGCCATTTTGCTAATAGTTTGATAATACCTCTGACATCTTTGTAACTGTACATCATAAGGTAAAAACTCAAAGTCACTAGCACCTTCACCGACTTCTAATTGAACTCCAGTTATGTTGATGTAATTAGCTGTAGAGTCTGCTAGGTTAACTTGACCTACTGCAAAATTGCTTAAAGTTAATGCTCCCCATGTAGTTTGTAATGTTCCTGATGTAAAATCACTTCCAAAAGCAAGACCAAATCTAACCTCTAGTCCAATACCATTGTCATTATTTATTGTTCCAGCAGTATCTCCATCAATAGTAATTGTTTTATATTCCCAAGTGTTAGCACTAGATATTGTATAAGATTTAACTATCGTTCTATTTGAATCATTTTGTAAAAATTGAACTACATATGTACCCGTTTTGTTAGACTTTACCCAAAATGATACTGTTAATGATTTAGCATTAGATGTTCCGTATGCTAATTGCTGTAAGTTTTGACCTTCAATATAATGCTGAATACTATTATAAGCACCTGAAGCTAAACTAGCATTAGCCGTTGTGCAATCCATTTTTAAACTTGATGCAAATCCTTGTCCTGTTGGCACATCTGTAGATTGTGTTTGTGTCCAAGTTCCAGCAGAACTTAAAACTGTTTTAAATCTATCTATTGTATTATATGTTGAACCACTAGATATACTAGCTACACTTGTAGACCTCTGTGCAATCTGCATATTGCCATTAATAATGAGGTTACGGAAACTACCTCCACGAAGAGAATTACCATTAGCATCTTGTAGACCATTTGCTGTGACTTTAGCTTTGGTGACACCTGCTGATTGTAGTTCTATTTCACCACTGGTATCTGATGTAACTACAACACCATTAGTTGTATCTGCATTTATTGTACTTGCCATTATAAGACCACCCATTTGCTAGAAGCAGGAACTGTGACTGATACTCCACTAGCAACACTTACAGGAGATACTGACATTGCATTGTAACCTGTAGGCACTGTGTAATTAGTTCCTATAATTGAATTATTTACAAACATACCATTAGTTGCACCTATCTGTGGTGCTATGCCTGTATTGTCACTATCTTGAACAACTGCTTTTTCAGCAGGGTAAGTACAGAATACATCACTTGTTCCAGATAAAGTAATTGCTGAACCAGCATTGCTAGACTCTAGTACAGTGTCCCTAGATAAAGTTGTGCCTGAAGCTGTATAAGTACCTAGACCTACCTCGTAGTCATTACCACTTGTAATGGCATAGTAAGTTGTATTACCATTACCTATAGCAGCAAAAGATTGAAAACCTGCACTTGCTCCAGCTAGTGTGACTGTCCCTGTGCCTGTTGTCGTAGTGGTTTCTTTTACTCTATCTTTTACGATAAGAGCCATATTTTATCCTTACGCTAATTCTACAGTTAAGTTGCCAGTAGTGATTTTAAATATATCACCTGAATCAATAGTTTTAGAAGCATCTAGTGCTGTGTGGTATAACATATTACCACCACTAGCAGCATCCCATAAACCTATCCATCCTACAGTTCCCCATGTTGCAGTTGCAGTTGGAAAAGTTACATCTGCATCTGTAGCAACTAAACCTGATGTGCCTGAAGCTGTAGCAAAAGAAGCAGCAGTTCTAGCATAAGAACCACCAGTTACTTCTGCACCAGTTCCAGCATCTGTTGGGTCTGCTGTGTGTAATGATACATAAGGGTCATTAACTGCTGTAAAAGCAGTTCCGTTAAGTGTTGCGTTTAGAAGTGCGACTTCTAAATAATCCGACATTTCAGCCATAATAATTTACCTCGTTGAGTTAGTAATAGTAAGTGGTTGAGCAGGGTATTCAGATTCGTCATCACTCTTGCGTAGAGCGTTTACTCCTCTGTCATACATACTTGCCCATGTTGCAAGTCTTTCATCATTCATCAAATATGGTTCTGCTTCACCTAGTGCAGCGTAAAGTAATAAATCAGGTGTATCTGCTAACCAAAGGTTAGATGAATTAGTGTCGCTTAAATATTCTGGTTTATAAAAGTAAACCATTTGAAGTGTGTAAACAGCATCAGGGATTGGAGCAAATTGAAACTCTGCACCCAATAGTGTATAGCGATTAGGTAATCCAGATGTTGATGAATGAGCATTTCTAAAAAAATTACTTGTAGACAAGAATTTAATTGTTTGTGGTGGGTTTCCTTGTAAATGCAAATCTTTCATAGCAACAAAATCAGAAGGCAAAGATACAGTAGCATCACCTGCTGTAGTATCTGCCGTAGCAACTTTAATCATTTGTCTTATGCGTAAGTCTCTTAACAATCTATCTTCAGCTAATCTTATAAACTCTGGTATCTGGGTTGTTAAATCAGAACGAGCTAAATAATCAGCTATAGTCGCTTGTAGCGTTGTGTAATCTGTAAAAAATGCCATTTAGATTCTGCCCTGTTTTGTTCTAAAAAATCTATTGTCTGGGTCGTTTAACCATGCAAAGAATTTCTTTTGGTCTAATACATGAAACCCTCTCATTATTCCTTGTTGGTTTAACTTATCAATAACAGTTAAAGGTATAGAAGCTATCTTGTTATCAAAGACATCCTCACCCCATTTTGTTGAGCTGTTATTGTATTCTTGTTTATTCTTTTCAATGATGTCAGTTACATCTTGATTGGTCTCTATAATCTTGCCATCATCTGTATTATGTTCTTTGAATTTTCTCATTTTATTCTCAATAATAATACTGCCCCCGAAGGGGCAATATTAATGTTTAACCTAAATTAAACTGCCAAGTCAGCAACGATACCATGTGCTTTCTCGTTAGATACTTGTAGAGTGTACTCAACAAGCATTTGATGCTTCTCACTGTCACCAGTTTTAGCCAATAAATTTGACTCAAATGGTCGTAGTGTAGCAACAGATGCCATAGTAGGGTCTAATACAAGAGCCTGTTCTGCATCTGGAGTTGTATCAGCAGTCATAAATCTGTCAGGTACAACAGATAAAGTACCAAAGTCTGATAAGTAAACATCAGCAGCACCAATAATAGTAGTTGCTTTAGCAGCAGGAGCTTGATAACGCTGCTCTGCAATACCAGCAAAAGTAGATACTACTTGTTTTTGTGTTGGCGGTACAACTAATAGAGTTGGGTTACCACCATTTTCAAAACATGATTTAACAACTTCTTTTAGTTTAGCTTCTGTAAATGCAGAAGCAGTAGCTCCTTCTGTACGAGTCGCTGTACCATTAGCACCAACTGGTGCAACACCATCTGTCATTGTGACAAAGTTAGTGCCAAGCCATGTTTGGATAGAGCCAAGTAGTCTAGCTGCTGAACCAGCAGTACCATTACTTGCAGCTACATTACCAAGAATAGTTTTTTCCATGTCTCGTTTTAGTTCTTGTCCTGCTTTAGCTAGTTGGTAAGCTGTTTCTGTTTTACGACCAGCTTTATCAACTGCATCAAGAGTACCTGATACATGAACTGTTTTACCTTGAATTTGTGTTCTGTTACCTACACGAGTTGTAGGAGTATCAGAAGCACCTGAAGCATCAGCACCTTCAATTAAACCTGCTGCACTAGCTGCTGCTAGGTCATCAGTTTGCCATTCATGATATGTTGCTGTTGCCTTTGTTTTACCAATAGATGAAACTACTGGTGTTTCTGTTGGTGCAATGTTGAAGATAGTGTTGCTTAAATCTTCTCTTTGACCAATCGCTGTATAAGTTCTAAATTCTGCCATTGTTTTTCCTTAAATAAAGTTTTCAAATATAGCTGCGGCATCTCTGGCTGAACCAGTTTGCTGTAGCTTTTTAAGTTGTTTCTTTTGTATG
>Ga0075467_10002826_pt1 | contig 13567 bp, 10 predicted proteins | sample DEB08_DNA_9_FD_75067 | JGI IMG/M metagenome (GOLD analysis project Ga0075467, IMG submission 75067) | Aqueous microbial communities from the Delaware River and Bay under freshwater to marine salinity gradient to study organic matter... | ecosystem: Environmental > Aquatic > Marine > Coastal ...
AAGCACCGCACCATAAACTGGTAATGCACTAAAATTACGACAAAATTCGGTTAAATTTAATCGAAAAGTACGAACTCGCAAAAAAGCTCCCATCGTCGCTTGTATCGTTTTTGGATTGTACGCATCGGCACAGTTCGTAGAACAAATCACGTTCGGAATACCGAACCAGTCCGCAATCCGCATAATCGTTCCCAAATTGCCTGGGTCTTGAATCTCATCTAATAACAAGGTCAAATTGGTTTGAATTTGTGCCGTCGGTAAATCAAAATCGAACTGTTTTAAAACTATTAAGACTTGATTTGGCGTTTGAAGGCTGGAGATTTTTTTGAGGGTAGCGTTATCAACTTCTGCAATTATTGCCTGAAAAGGCTGTAATAAATCCTGATGATTTTTAATCCAATCCGATAATCCGTAAATTGCTTCAATTTCGATAGAAAAAGCAGCATTGGGATTTTGAGCATTTTTCAAAATTTCGATAGCGATTTTGTCGCCTTCTGCTACAAAATTGTTATACTTTTGACGAAATTTTTTAGATTTTAAACTATTCAAATATTTGACTTTGGCTTTAGATAACATCGTTTGTCATTTTAAAACTTGGCAATTGTGCTGCTTCCTGATATTCACTGCAACGATTTACGGTTGCAATTCTACGAAATTTTTGGAGGACGGAGAACTATTAGTTGTGGAGAACACTGTTAAAATAGCTTCTAATAGCTCTTCTGACGAAACTGGTTTATTGCAGTACGACTTGAGTAGAGTTATTAAACAACAACCAAATAGAGATAACTTTTTTGGTCAACCTACTCGTATGAAATGGCACTATCGAGTCGAACATCGATTAGAAAAAAAAGACTATCAGGATACGACTAAATTTCAAAAGTGGTTGTTAGAAAACTACGTCGAGCCACCAGTTTTATATGATCGAGGCTTGATGGAGGAATCTACCGAAACAATGACTTACTATCTGAATAACTTAGGTTATTTCTATGCCGATGTCACCGCCGATACGATTCCAAACAAACGAAAAAAAACCGTCGAAGTCGTTTATACAGCTAAAGTTCGACAGTTGTTAACCATTGATACAACTATCTTTGAGACAGATGACGACTCTATTCGAGCTATTCTCCCCCAGCTTGAAGCTAATACACTTTTGAAAGAAGGTAAGCCGATTAATAAGACGATTTTTGGTAGTGAAAAAAATCGAATTTATAGTGAATTGCAAAACATGGGATTCACTTATTTTTATCGCAATTATATTTTTTTTGAAGGCGATACGACCGAAACGGAATCCACCGCAAAAGTCATTGTAACAATTGCACGACCGACCGATACAACTTTTCATCAACAATATAAGATTGGCAATATTTATATTTATACTCAATATAATCCTTTAGAATTTCGTCCAAATACAGCTTTAGATACGCTAACCGTCGAAGGCTATGATGGCTTTTATTTATTAAAATCGTCAGAAGTAGAAAAATATTTAGTCAAACCAAAACCAATTTTAAATGCTTTTGCATTCAAAAAGGGAGATGATTACTCTGTCACCGCTTACGATAAAACACGGCAACAACTTTCCGCCATCGAAATTTATCAATTTGTGCGAGTTCGGCCTGTGCCGAGTGAAGAAACTCCAAATACCATTGATTTTTATGTTTACATGAATCCTGATCAGAAAATGGGATTAGGAGCTGATTTTGAGTTAAACTCTATTACAAATAATATTACCTCTGTCAACAACTTCGGTATTTTCACAAATCTTAGTTTCAAACACCGTAATCTACTACGAGGGGCCGAAGTCTTCAGTATCCGACCTATTGCCGGTATAGAACTGAACCTAAACTCAGACAACGGTCGTCTGTTTAATACAATTGATATTCGATTACAAAGTGACTTAGCGACTACAACGATTAGAAACCGTAAATTTAATTATCTTAATAAATCACAATTTCATTTGACGACGAGTTTTAATTATATCTCTCGTTTTCAATTGTATCAATATAATTTATTTTCCCTTTCAGGAAATTTTGACTGGCAATTTGAGAACAGCCGACGAATCATCACACCAGCTTTTGTAAATTTAGTTTTACCAAATATCGATCCTTTATTTCAACCGACACTGGATGAAAACCCTTTGTTAGCAAGAAGTTTTGATAGACAATTGATTTTTGGTTCTAACTATAATTATCAGTATAACAGTCCAATAAGTCCAAGAGGCATATCGCATAATATGCGAATCAGCGGAGAAGTAGCAGGTACTTTTCTGTCCCTTATTAACTTGGCGACAAACCCAGCTAAGGGCTTTGAGTTTTTTGATACAATTTCTTACTCCCAATATTCAAGATTTGAGTTTAATCGTAACTTAACCATACGATTCAATGAAACAACCTCTTTAGCAAGTCGTGTAAATGTTGGTTTAGGCATACCTTACGGTAACTCCGAAGATATGCCCTATGTCAAACAATTTTTCTCCGGTGGAGATGGAAGTATTCGAGCCTGGCAAGTGCGTGAAGTTGGGCCAGGTGCCTATATTTATCCTTTTTTATATGAAGATGTTGTACCTTTTCAGACTGGTAATCTAAAAATAGAACTAAATACAGAGTTTCGTTTTAAATTAAACAGTAACTATGATGTCGATGCAGCTTTCTTTGCAGATGCCGGGAATGTTTGGTTACTCAGCGACCCCGAAGGCTTACATCGAGAGTTTAATCCCGAAACTTTTTTATCACAAATTGCTATCGGAACAGGTTTTGGATTTCGTAAAGATTTTGGATTTTTTGTGATGCGTTTGGATTTGGGCTACAAAGTCCGCACCCCTTACGCCAGTGAAACGAATCAAGTTGGCGACCATTTCTTTCCAAACGGTTGGTGGCGAGATCCGAATTATGTGATTGCGATAGGTTATCCGTTTTAGAGATTTTATATACGTGATTAAAGCAGATTGAAGTAGGTTGAAGCATTTTTTTTGACAAAACGATAGTTTTTTTAGCGTAGTAAATAAGTTTTTAATTGACGTTAAACACCTAAACTTCGTTCTTTGTCTCAAAAAACAATCACCGACATTTCGGTACAGGAAAATCAAGATTTAATTTCTTTCTTGATACTCCATAATATTGGAAATACTAAAAAATTGTGTCAAACTCAAAAACGATACGAGGGATTACAATTTAAACAAAGCTTTGATATATCGCTGAATTCATATTTTACAATGATTGCCTTATCAAAAATCAAAAAAGTGAAACCGAAAAATTCGATTTCACTTTTTAAATATTACTATAGATTCCAAGTGTTCTTATTGATATTTTGTGGGGTCAGGCACACCAGCGAGTTCGAACGCTTCTTTGCGTTCTACACAAGTGCCACACTTTCCACAATGCAATTCTAAACCTTTGTAGCAAGACCAAGTTTGGCTATAATCTACATTTAGTTTTGCACCGATTCTCACAATTTCAGTTTTATCAATATCCACAAACGGAGCTAATAAATCAATATTTTCATAAGTTCCCAATTGCATTGCAGCACGCATTGCTTCCATAAAGTTGGTACGACAGTCCGGATAAATCGCATGATCGCCCGAATGTGCGGCTATAGCCACAGCGTTCGCACCTTGACTTTCTGCAAATCCGCAAGCGATAGATAACATAATACCGTTTCGGAAAGGAACGACCGTTGATTTCATATTTTCTGCTGCATAATGACCTTCGGGTATTTCTCCCCCGTCAATCAGCAGCGAAGATTTGAACAACTGCTGCACAAAATCAAGTTTAATAACCGTGTGTTTGATACCCACCTTATCGCAATGATATTTTGCATATTCCAGCTCTTGATGCGCATGTTTTGAGCCATAATTGAAACTCAACGCACCAATGACGTCATACTCTTTTAAGGAATGATATAAAACGGTAACAGAATCCATGCCGCCACTTAAAAGTACAACTACCTTATTTTTCATCATCACTTAGGTTTGGATGTTCTGCAATTGTTGTCAAAGCGATTCCACCTCTTGCCGCAAATTTTCCTTTGACTTTCATCCATTTAGGTTCACAAACTGCAACCAAGTCATCTAAAATACGATTAACAACTTGCTCGTTGAAAGCTTTGGTGTTTCGATATGAATGCAAGTAATATTTCAAAGATTTAGTCTCTACACACTTAATATTTGGCGTATATTTGATTTCTATCTCTGCAAAATCTGGCTGCCCAGTCACAGGACACAAAGATGTGAAATCTAAACAGTCAAACTGAATAATATAATTTCTTGAAGCGTAATTATTATCAAAAGTTTCTAATTGAGCCTGGCTCGGGCTTGAAGGCATTTCTCCACCTGAATTCCCAAGTAATTTAAAGTTTTTATCTTCCACTATTCCGTATGCTTTAATTTAAAAATATATCAACTTATGAGTAATGTCTATTGTACTTGTTATGTTTATTTTATCTGAAATAATATCTTATGTAGAGTTAATCAAAATAAGGTTACTCTTGAAAATGCTGTTCTAACTCCGCCATTAAAACCGCTTCATTTTTATATAAAATAGCATATAAATTATTTTCATACACCAAGAAGATTCGACCATCTTCAAAGCGATAGGCCGTATAAACCAGCGGCGATTCGTCGATATAGCGTTGCAGGCGAGCATCAGGTTTTCCCTTATACTTCTTCAATCCAGGCTCAACGTGTTTGCCCAAAACCATTAGCTTATCCGATTGCTTTATTTTCATTGAGAATGATTGACGTTGCTTATTTTAAAACTTCAAATTTACGTAAAAATATTTAATCCACAAGATTGAGCAACCTCATGGATTAAATACAAATAAATTACGCCATTGCTAACTAAAACCGACTAACTACGCTCTACTTTCTCGCTTCCCATTTCACCTCTTCCACCCCTAAGTCCTTTGCTAACAACCGACCAAGTGTGAATAAATAATCCGACAAGCGATTTAGATACTGAATAATAATCAATTCGACTGTCTCATTTTCTGCCAACGCTACAACCAGCCGCTCAGTACGACGACAAACGCAACGAGCGAGATGACAAAACGAAACCGTCGTGTGACCGCCCGGCAAAATGAAACTGCGTAACGGTGGCAATTCAGCCGTCATTCTGTCAATTTCTTTTTCTAATAATTCAATATCCGCTTGATGAACATCAGGCGTAATCATATCTTTAGATGGGTCAGAAGCCAAATTTGAGCCAATCGTAAATAACCGATCTTGTACTTCTTTCAGAATTGTTCTAACCGACTCATTATCCGTTACATCACGCACCAGACCGATGTACGAATTCAATTCATCAACTGTTCCATACGCTTCAATCCGAATATGATTTTTCGGTAATCTTGCTCCACCAAAAAGCGAAGTTTGCCCTTTATCGCCAGTCTTTGTGTATATTTTCATTTTTTATTATTCAAGTAGTCAGATGTTTGAACAAAAAGTTACCTTTCTGCTGCTGTAATCACCTTATCGTTCATTGTATCTGTTTCGACCAAGCCATCTCGAAGGCGAATGACACGATGTGCATGTTCTGCAATGTCAGGTTCGTGCGTAACTAAGATAACAGTGTTGCCCGAATTATGGATTTTTTCAAATAAAGCCATGATTTCGATAGACGTTTTTGTATCTAAGTTTCCGGTCGGTTCATCGGCAAGGATAATCGCAGGATCATTCACCAACGCTCTTGCAACAGCTACTCGTTGACGTTGCCCACCCGACAACTCATTTGGTTTGTGATCTACCCGATCGCCCAAGCCCACCGCTTCCAAAACAGAACGAGCTTTCGCCAACCTTTCCGCTTTACTCATGCCCGCATAAACCAACGGCAACGCTACATTTTCTAACGATGATAAACGAGGTAATAAATTAAAAGTCTGAAAAACAAAACCAATTTCTTTATTACGAATTTGAGCCAATTCGGCATCTGACAACACACTTACATCTTGTTCATTCAAGACATAGCGACCATCTGTTGGCGTATCTAAACAACCCAGCAAATTCATCAAAGTGGACTTTCCAGAACCCGAAGGTCCCATCAACGCCACATATTCATTTCGGTTGATTTGTAACGATACATCTTTGAGTGCGTGTACCGTCTGCGTACCCATATAATAGGTTTTACGGAGATGCGTAATATCAATAACTGGTTTCATTGTTTCTTTATATTTAAGCACTAAGTTTATTTCTCGATAACTTTCAATACCTTGAAATAACTACCATCGTGATTTGGAGCATTCTTTAAAGCGTCTGCCGTTGTCGTTGATTGATTAACAATATCTTCCCGCAAAGGTTTATTTTCCTCGATGATATGTCGCAACGGTTCAACGCCAGTAGTGTCCAAATCTTCCAACTTTTCAATCATTCCCAAAATATTATTCAAGTCTTTTGTAATTGTTGAGCGTTCTTCGGTTGAAAGTTGTAAACGTGATAATTTTTCTAAGCGTAAGATTAAAGTTTCATCTATCGTCATAACAATATTTTAGAAGTTCGTTATAAATACGTCGGCAAAAATAGGGAAATAATGTAAATGGGTCCTCATTTTTTAGTAGTTCTAAAAATGTAAGATTATTTAATAGGCTTAAAAACGGATAAAATTTGAAAATAAATTCATTTGAATAATACGATTCATCATAGTCATCTTATAAAAAATCGGTCTATATAAAATCGTACTTTTTGTAGCTCAAAAAAGTTTTATAATAAAACTATCGCATAGTTAATTTAGCTTTTTCAAAAAGCGTTAATTTGTATTTCTAAATCAAAAAATAATGAAAGAAATATTCAAAGACCTCAAAATTATAGAATTGGCAAGCGTATTAGCAGGGCCAGCCGTTGGGTTATTTTTTGCTGAATTAGGAGCGAAAGTTATCAAAATTGAAAATGCCACGACTGGCGGAGATGTCACTCGACGGTGGAAATTACCGACCGAAAACCCAAATGCAACTCAATCTGCTTATTACGCTTCTGTCAATTGGAATAAAGACGTAATTTTTGCGGATTTGACGACCGAAGCCGACCAGAATAAAATCCATAGATTGATAAAATCTGCGGATATTGTCATTTCTAATTTTAATAAAAAGTCTGCCCAAAAACTTAAAATGGATTATGAAACGCTTAAAACAATTAATCCAAAATTGATTTTTGCAAAATTGACAGCTTTTGGTGAAAATGATGATACGCCTGCGTTTGATGTCGTGCTGCAAGCCGAAGCTGGCTTCCTTTACATGACCGGCGAAGCCGACCGAGCGCCTGTCAAAATGCCTGTGGCGTTGATTGATTTATTGGCGGCTCATCAGTTAAAAGAAGGTCTTTTGGTGGCTTTGTTGCAACGTGAACGAACTGGAAAAGGGAGTTTTGTCACGGCTTCGTTGGTTGAGTCTGCAATTGCTTCTTTGGCGAATCAAGCAACGAACTGGCTGATGGGCAATCACATTCCGCAACGCATGGGTACAATGCACCCTAATATTGCTCCTTATGGCGATGTGTTTTATACAAGTGATGATAAACCAATTGTTTTAGCCGTTGGTACGGAACGTCAGTTTGCTAATTTATGCGATGGGTTACACTTAACAGAACTTACTGAAAATGAGGAATTTAAAACAAATGCCGCAAGAGTACGAAATCGAGTAGCCTTGAAATCTATTTTGGCGAAAGCCATTAAAAAATACAAAAGAACAGCTATTTTAAATCAATTAAAATTAAAAAAAGTACCAGTCGGAAGTATCAGAAATATGCAGGAGGTTTTTGAATTGGAAGCAGCTAAGCAGATGATTTTACGAGAAACTTTGGAGGATGGAACGGTGACAGAACGAGTGCGGACGGTGGTTTTTGAGGTGCGTGATTGAATTATAAATTGAGTTATAAATTGAGTTTTTGTATTTTTTATGTTTTTTATATATTCCGTCATTTCTGCTTACGCAAAAATGACGGAATCTTTGTTATTACTAATTTGTAGCAAAAAGCCTACTGCACCAAAAATGACTGTATCCAGTTGCCTTTTTCGGATTGTACTCGACAGAAATATAGACCTTTCGGTAAATTATTTAACTCGATACGTTCTTGCTGATTGACGTTGTTTAAAGATTGATTGTGTACGACTTGACCGACCGTATTCATTATCTGAATATCAACTTGACCATAAATCGTTTCCTCAAAATTTAAGGTAATAAAATTGCTTGTCGGATTCGGAAATAATGAAATCTCTAAGGTTTCAGGTTTTACGATTTGACTCGTAAAGACCGTATTTGTGTCTAATGAATAGAAGCGAACGCCGCCACGTTCGTTACCGATGACAAAATCAAGAAAACCGTCATTATTAATATCGTCAACCGCTAATTTTACATAATATCCTTCAATCAATCCCGAAAAATTATCGGATACCAAATTGAAAACACCATTTAAGTTGTTATCAATGCTGTCATAATGATGAATTGTTCCTAACTCTGAACCGACAAATAAATCATAATCGCCGTTATTATCATAAAAATGTGGTGTGGCAAAACCTCTATTTCTACCAATCGGGCGAACATCAACTGCACCTAAGGAGTTGTTTGGAAACGGTGTCGTGACTACGCTGAATACCGGATTTCCGACACTTCCAGAGTTTTCATGATAAGTAATAACTCCTGCATATTCACCAATGACAATATCCATTAAACCATCACGATTCAAATCGAGGAGTTGTGGAGCGGCGTTTGTTCCGATATCAATGCTCTGATAATTCGGGACAACATTGGCGAAAGCCGGTAAATTACCTGCACCTGCTGTATTTTCAAAAAAGTATAATGTTCCGTCAGCTAAACCGATGATTAAATCTTCGTCCATATCGCCATCTATATCGCCAAAAGTCGGAATGACACCTTTGACATCAAATGCTGCAACACCTAAATAATCCGCATCGACCAAAGAAAATTCGGGTTCGGTAGCCGTTCCGATATTTTCGTACAAATGTAGCCGACCTTTCGACACGCCATCATTCGCATCATATTGTCCAAAACTACCAATCACTAAATCTAATAAACCGTCGTTATTATAATCAAAAAACGCTGGTGCTGCTCCTCGACCGACATCTACCATATTGCCAACTATGAAATCGTCTTGTTTATATGTGAAAGACGGAAACTGATTATCGGTTTGATTTTCATATAATTGAGCACACAAAATGTCTTCTGATACATTTGGCTCGTTTGGTGCGACAATCAAATCTTTTTTGTTATCGTTATTAACGTCTAAATAAAACCCTGCGGGGAAAATATCCATACGAACTGGCAAATCGTAATTTGGAAAAATAGAATCTTTCACAACCATCCAGGCCGTATCTGCTGACCCGCCATTAGTTAGCATCACCATATTAGAAAAGGAAACGTCGCCTAAAAGTACTTCTTTTACGCCATCGTTATTCAAGTCTAACGATAGAGTCGTCGAACCAGCATGACGAACACCGCCAGCGTTAAGCCCCAAAAGGGTATCGTGCGGATTGCCGCCTGCTGCATCTTTTACAAAATAAATTGTCCCCGAGCAAGAATCAACATTTGGGCTTAACATTACATCATTGGTGACTGCGGACTCCATAAATCTTCCCCAACAATCTGTTTTCAATTCAAAAATCAAGCTGTCACAACCATATCCTAAATCGACAGATAAATTTTCGTAATGAATCATGTAGCCACCAGTTTGACGAAAGCTCAAAATATCCAAATCGCCATCGTTATCAATATCATCAATTGCAGGAATATCTGTATTGATAACATTTACCACAGCTGGAAAACCAGAAATCGTATAATAAAATAATACGTCATTGAACCAAGCTGGCGAAGGCGTAAGTGCTACCATACTGAAAGTCAGTTCGTTGTTATTATTATAGCTTCCTGTCCACACTCGAATTCCATCAATGGGGTCAGTCGGTCGAGCAAATAAATCCATAATACCATCACAGTTATAATCTCGTAATAACGCCCATTTATTGACCGCCGGAAAATTTTCTGTATATTCTGGTGCATAAGTATAATCGACCGTGTTTGGCGTTCCGCCATTGATAAAAGTAAAAAAGCGATTATCTGTTCTATCAAAAATGACTAAATCGTTAATGCCATCATTGTTCAAATCTGCTTCTGAAAACTGTGGATTATTTAATCCTCCAAAATCGCCTAAGGTCAACCTTTGACCGTTTTCTATGATATCCATCGGTAACTGATAAAGCTGTTGAGCATTAATCTGTATGGTGAGTAAGCAGCTCACCAGTAGTAAAAAATTAAATTTCATATTGTAAAATTTTATTATTAGAAATAGAAAGAAGTAAGTAAAATGGTCGAGTAATTTACTACAAAATGGGTAAATAAGTTATTGAATATTAACATTTTATAGTTTATTTATAATTAGCAGAAATAAAAAAGTACTCAGCTCATTTTACTAATGATATTTTACCATTAGCAATGACTATAAACGAAATATTCGCCCACTTCATTCGTAAGTTACTTAACCTTTAGGTAAAACTACTCTGAAACTTTAAAAATCAAAAACAGCACTTACATAAAAGGCCTTACAGTGACTAAAATCACTTGATAACTTTAGAAATAAAAGCCTTACAGTCAAAAAATGGCTTACTTCGATTTCGTACCTATTTTCGTACCCACTAACATTTTCCAATAAATTCGCTGATGATAATTTCTAAAATATACTTGTAGAACGTATAACTTTTTCGGATTGTTTTTTTCAAGAAAAGAAGTATGAAAAATGGATTTTCTAAGTAATTTATGTAAAAATTAAAAACCATTCGTCAAAAAATCGCTTAGTTTTCCGTCCTCTAACAAACAAACCTTTATATTGAATATACGCTATGTACACACAAGAGATATTAGAATTAGTTTGTGATATTACCTTCAAAACTTTAGTCCGAGAAGGTAAATCTTTGCAAACTTATATTGCTAAAAATTGTCGTAAAACGGTCGAAGAAGCCGTTGAAGTTATCCAATATTTAGACGCTCAACAGACGATTTGCACAAAACAAAAAATAGAACAAAACTACCAAGGTGTTTTGCACAAAATTCTTTTTTAAATCTTAAAACTGACCACTCAAAACATCGCATTTTTCCCAATTCAATCATTTCAAAGTACCATTTTTACACTACCATCGCATCGTATCCGCCAAGAATTTTGACTATATGTAAATTTATTATGCCTTTTTGTCATAGTTTCTGTTCTACAATATTGACTTTACAATTATAAATGAACAAATTACTGACAGTTTTACGATGGCATAATAATCGTCATAGTTTGACGGATAGATTAGACAATAGAAAAACAAAACTACATGAATACATTTGATGATTTAATGTTTGGCCCAAGTTTTAGTGATGAATCAAACAACGACTTCATGCCGATTTTTTCGGTAGAAGCAGATATGAATATAAATGATGACGAAGATTTTCCCGCAACTATTCCGCTGTTAGCATTGAAAAATACAGTGCTTTTCCCTGGAGTTGTTATTCCGATAACAGTCGGACGAGAAAAATCTGTAAAAGCAATACAAAAAGCCTACAACGACAACAAATTGGTTGGGGTTTTGTCTCAAAAAGATGGTAAAAATGAAAATCCATCGGCCGATGATTTATACAAAATCGGTACAGTCGCTCGTATCTTGAAGCTAATCAAAATGCCTGATGATACGACTACGGCTATCTTACAAGGGCGAGGACGATTTGAGTTATTGGAGTTGACATCGGAAGCACCTTATCTGGAAGGCCGAATTGAGAAAATAGCTGAAAAACCTGCTAAAAATAAAAAGGAATTCAAGGCTTTTCTTGCTTCAATTCGAGAAGCTGCCGAAGATATTGTGAGCCTTTCACCCAATATTCCGAACGAAGCAAGTGTCATGCTTCGTAATATTCAAGATGCGTCTTTCTTTCTGAATTTTGTATCTTCTAACTTGGGGATTAAAGTCGCTGCTAAACAGTCAATTTTAGAAATCGACCAGTTAGACGAAAAAGCAGAAGTCATCTTAGAACACATGGATCACGAACGTCAGATTTTGGAGCTCAAAAGCCAAATCGAAAATAAAGTTCGTACCGATATTGACAAGCAACAACGAGATTATTATTTGAATCAACAACTAAAAACGATTCAACAAGAGTTAGGGCAAGATTCGCATCAAGAGTTGACGGAGTTAGAACTGAAAGCAAAAGCGAAAAAATGGCCAGAAAATATTAAAAATACGTTCGAGAAAGAAGCAAAAAAAGCTCGTCGTATCAATCCTGCAATGGCAGAATATGGTATCACGATTAGTTATTTAGAATTGTTAGTGGACTTGCCGTGGGAAGAGTTTACAAAAGATAATTTTGACCTAAAAAATGCGGCAAAAGTCTTAGATAAAGATCATCACGGACTCGAAAAAGTCAAAGAACGCATTTTAGAACACTTGGCAGTTTTAAAACTGAAAGGCGATATGAAATCTCCGATTTTGTGCTTAGTCGGCCCTCCAGGTGTTGGTAAGACTTCATTAGGAAAATCTATTGCCTCTGCATTGGATAGAAAATATGTGCGAATGTCGTTAGGAGGTTTGCATGATGAATCCGAGATTCGTGGACACCGAAAAACCTATATCGGAGCGATGCCCGGACGAATTATTCAATCTTTGAAAAAAGTAAAATCATCGAATCCAGTTTTTATTTTAGATGAAATTGATAAGATTGGAAATAGCTTCCGTGGCGATCCTTCATCAGCTTTGTTGGAAGTACTCGATCCTGAGCAAAACTCGACCTTCTACGATAATTATTTGGAATTAGAATATGACTTATCTAAGGTTTTGTTTATCGCTACAGCGAACTCATTAAATACGATTCAGCCAGCGTTGCGAGATAGAATGGAAATCATTCACGTAAGTGGTTATTCGGTAGAGGAAAAAGTGGAAATTGCAAAAAAACACTTAATCCCGAAACAACGAAAAAATCACGGTTTGTCTTCTAAAGAGGTGAAATTACGTCCAGATGTAGTGAAGAAAATCATTCAAGATTATACTCGAGAGTCGGGCGTTCGTTCATTGGATAGACAAATGGCGGCAGTCATGCGTTCCGTGGCGAAAAAAGTCGCTATGGAGGAAGAATACAGTGTTGCGATTAAGAAAAGCGACTTGCAAAATGTCTTAGGAACACCTCGTTTTTCCAACGATATTTATCAGGAAAAACAACCTGCAGGCGTTGCGGTTGGCTTAGCTTGGACATCTGTTGGTGGTGAAATTCTATTTATTGAAGTCAGTTTAAGCAAAGGAAAAGGTGCGGTTAAATTGACCGGAAACTTGGGCGATGTCATGAAAGAATCTGCTTACACGGCACTAAGTTATATCAAAGCACACTCCGAAGAATTGGGCGTTGATGCCGAGGAAATTGCAAAAACCGATATTCATATTCACGTCCCAGAAGGGGCAATTCCAAAAGATGGTCCTTCGGCAGGAATCACAATGTTATCCGCTTTGACTTCTGCTTTTAAGCAAAAACCGCTGAAATCACACTTGGCAATGACTGGCGAAATCACGCTTCGAGGTCGTGTCTTGCCGGTCGGCGGAATTAAAGAAAAAATCTTAGC
>Ga0075467_10002831_pt1 | contig 13557 bp, 9 predicted proteins | sample DEB08_DNA_9_FD_75067 | JGI IMG/M metagenome (GOLD analysis project Ga0075467, IMG submission 75067) | Aqueous microbial communities from the Delaware River and Bay under freshwater to marine salinity gradient to study organic matter... | ecosystem: Environmental > Aquatic > Marine > Coastal ...
CGTTTTGATTTGGGTTTCAAAACGGACTTTTCTACTTTAATGAAAATACTTTCATCTGTTTAGATTTAAGCTCATTTACCTATTTTTTAGCTTAAATGAGCGGTAAATCAATAAATTCTTAGTTACTAAACATAACAACACCATTCAGTCAAAAAGGACTGTCACAGTAAGTATAATGTTGTATTTAGGTAGAAGTACTAAGCAAAATTCAAAATTTCATCTACATGCTCTATTTCTTGATTTTGATAATTTATTAAAAATTAAAAACCAGATAAAAATTTGGCGATACTCTTGTGTGCTTAGCGTTTGTTGTCAGTTTCATATTCGAGGTTTCTTGCTATACTTGATAGTAAGATATTTCAACCCTCAGTTAATCATTCCCTTGTGTGTCTAATAATTAGTCATGTTTCATTATTTCTTAATTTTTTTGTTAAAAGGAATCTATATACTCTGTAGCTTTTAAGTATTCCTCTAATGTTGCATATAACCCTAATGTCATCTTCATACTAACTACAGAATAATATAACTGCTTTGCGTACGGTTTTACCAGTGTGTTTTTACTTTCTAAAGCACTTTCTAAATGCCTTTCTGCTTGGATAATTAGAGTTTTAGCTTCATATACTGCCTGTGTAGAATCCTGTGCTAAATTATACTTTGCCTCAAGTTGATTTTTTTCGGCAGCTAAATAATCATTCCATGCTAAATGTACATCCGCCCAAGCTGCATATTTGGAGTTGGGGTAATTTTCGAGGATGTATTTAGCTTGTTCTACTCCCATAAATTTTATGGTTGATGGCGAAGGTGAACCTCCATAAGCAGGATTAAAAATGGCTATCTCAAAGATAAAATGTGGAATAATCAAACTTTTAAAATATTTTATAACATTTTTCTCTGATTCAATACTATCATTAATAACTATTGTATGTTCATTAGAATATACCACATCTTTTGATTCTGTATCTATAAGATATGCAACACGAATATTTAATGTATCTCCACTTTTAAAATAATAGTTTTTCGATGTGTAAGCATTATTATCAAATGGAACATAGACAAAATTTTGTTTAATGCTTTGAGTAGGTTTAATAAAAATTTTTTTATTATAATTATCAGAAGTCAATCCTCCACCTGCTACTAGAGGAAACCTATCATAATTTGTTCTATTAGAATTTTTCAACTCTTTCCATTCATTATTTTTTTTATCAAAAAACTCAATAATAGGTGTTCGTCTTAGATTCCATGGTATTTTGATTTCTCTTACCTCAGCACTATTATTAATTATTTTTAATCCATAAAAAATTGGCTCAATAGAACATAGTATTGGATTTTGTACAGAGAGTTCTACTGCTATATCTTGTGCTGTTGCAGCAGTAGAAATTAGGTATATAATTAAAAAAGTAATACGTTTCATAGAAAATATTTTAATGTCCAGGACTATTTACTCTTGAACGAATTAAGTTTAAATGTCTTGCAATAAAACGGTTTGTTAGTGCAGCACCTGCATTATTTCCTCCTGCACTCATTAATCCAATATTAGGAAATTCAGGAATAGGTAAACCAACATCTCCATGATCAAGACCAAACTGATACCCAACTTCATGTGCAATAATTAAGTCTTCTGCTAAAGGAGGTGGAACATCTAATACTGATTCTCTATATACAAAGGAATAATCTCCTCCAATAGCAATATCCCTATCATGATTTGTATTAGTTGACGGATAAGTTCCTCCCCAATGTATATTTTCTGCATTTGCGTCAGCATCAGATAAAACACAAGGTGTTTGGTAATTGTAACAAACAACTTTAGGTCAAAATTGGGAAAATTGTGTGTGATAATTACCGAGTTTTGTAAAAGATGATTTCAAGATAGGATGTTCAACGCAAAAATAAAAATAAATTCACTGGTTGGTCAAAATAAAATAATAAGAGGGTTTTGCTTCCGAGTAAAACCCTCTTATTATTTTATTATATTCCTTTTAACATTTCTTAAAACTTCGTTCTCAAAGACAAAATCACATTACGACCAGGCGCTGAAACACCTGAAGAAAACGGTCGATAATGAACATCCATAATATTTTCAAACGCTAAAGTAAAAAATACGTTTTTATCTAAATGATAGGTAGCGTAAGCATTCAAAGTGTACCATGAAGGCGAACCGTCAACGGTTGCTAAATCTAAATTATCCGTTCCTGCTAAGTCAAAATCTTCGGCATTTTTCCAACCATTGTAACGAGCCAAAAATCTAAACTGAAAACGCTCCCGAATATAACTCAATGACGTTTGACCATATACTGGCGGAATATGTGCTAAAGGCGAATCATCGAAGGTATTCCAGCCCTTGATATAATTGAAGCTACTTTTTAAGTTCCAATGTGTACCTAATGCAAGGTCTAAATTTGCCGAAAGGCCATAAATATAAGCTGTACCTGCGTTGGTATTCCAAGTTGTGGTGTAATAATCGCCATAATGCAATAGCGAATCGACACCGTTTAAAGTCGTAAAATCCCGAACAATCGCATCAAAAAGGTAAGTATAAAATCCTGTGACACTAATTGAACTTCGTTTGTTTTGTGGACTTGTATTAAAGTATTGTGTCAAACTCATTTCGCCATTCAAGGCATATTCTGAACTCAAGTTTGGATTAGGGACGGTTACAAAACCACCGTTAGCACGAATTTTACCAAAATCATCTACATTCGGCGAACGAAAAGCAGTCGAAGCCAGTACATTTACCGTTGTGTTTTTCGCTACTTCCCAAATCAATGATAAACTTCCTGTCAATGCTCCCAAATCAGATGAAATCTCACTATACGGTAGTTGAATCAATGTATCTGTAAAGGTAGATTGTAAAGACGCAAAGGTGTAACGCATCCCAGCATTCATCGTATATTTTCCTCTAAACTTCTGACGATAACCCACATAAGCTGCCGCCATTGTCATATTACTTCCTCCGTCAGGATAGCGAGTCACCGCATCAAAATCCAATTCACCAGTTTCAATGTGTTCGTTGTAAGCCAATGAATTGACCCGATTATAGTTCATTTCTAAACCGTATAATAATCGATGGCTTTCCACTATTTGAGAACCTTGTTTTTCTTGAGCGAAATTTTTAACAAAATCAACATTCAAACTCCCAACATGTACGTCTTCCTCTTGATGCGAACGAGCAAGACGACCAAAACGACGAACAATTCTATCCTCTTCAATATTTTGATACGCCAAAATCACCGAAAGCACATCGAATGCTTTTTTGTCATTCGGCTTATACTCCATCGTCAACGAGGATAAAAATCGTTTTTGTGGCCCATAATACCATTCTGCAAATTTGAAATCCTCTTGACGAATGCCGTCAACCACCGAAACCGTCGATTCACTCAACTGATCATAACGAGGCACATCGCTCGAATTAGAATATTGAATATTGGCCAAGAAATTCAAATCATTTCGAGGTTGAAATAAGATTTTTTGCATCAAATCCACTTGACTATAAGCTGTCCCGACTTGCACCAACGGCTTATCATTACGAACAACCGAATCTTGCCCATTGATTCTATCAACGTAGAAAAATCGTCTGCCATAATCAATATATTCCGAGCGATTAACAGAACCCGTTCTCAAATCATCAAAATTAGCAACTGTGAAACTCGTCAAAGACGACCATTTGCGACCACCAAAGTTAAAATCAAAATGTCCAGTACGTTCTTTATTAGCCGATGAAAAACGCACAAATGCACTTCCTTCAAACTGTTCTTCCTGCCCATTTTCCAAAGCTAAGCGAGGACGCTTACTCCTAAAACTCATCACTCCGCCCAAAGCATCACTACCGTAAATCACCGCCGCTGGACCATAAATAACTTCGATACTTTCCAACATATTATTATCTACCGTAATTGCATTTTGCAAATGTCCATTACGATAAATCGCATTATTCATACGAACGCCATCGACTACAATTAACACTTTATTCGCCTCAAATCCACGAATAACAGGACTTCCACCACCCATTTGTGATTTTTGGACAAACACATTTCCGGTATTTAATAACGCATCTGCCGTTGTTTGCGGATTGATTAATGCAATTTCTTTACGATCTATAATATCAATTCTGGTAGGAATATTCGACAAACGCTCTTCAATTCTTGAATACCCTTTGATAACTGCTGCTCGTAATTCTACAGGTTGTAATTGCATTTCGACACGTCCGAATTGTTTCAATAAATCTCCAAATGTAATACTGACAGGATAATACCCGAAGTAAGTCAAAGTAAGAGAATCTTCGTAGCTAAGACTATGAATATTAGCTTCCCCAAATTTATTTGTTGTCGTCACAAATCCACGAGCCTTATTATAAACCGCAACAGCTGCCATCGGGTTACCCGATTCATCTATGACTGTTATCACCAGCCCATCGTCATCAGGTGTTGTCGTCGCATTAAGAAAAAACGGGCAAAATAATAAAATGAAACATAATTTTTTTTTATATTTATTAATGTAAAAAAAAGGCATATTTTCTCTCTTTAAGGTACTTGTCTATAATTAAAATAATTATTGATTCAATATCGTAGCCGTTCTTTTGTTTATAAATTTGTTTTTAGTTAAAACCTAAATCCAATACACATATAATTTTTTAATAATTTATAAACAGCTGTTATTTTGGTAATTGTATTCTAAATATTGTACCAACTCCCACTTCCGACTGTTTGACAAACACCTTGCCATTATGATAAATATTTATAATACGTTGTGTCAAAGAAAGCCCTAATCCCCAGCCACGTTTTTTGGTAGAATAGCCAGGTTTAAAAACAGAATTAAATTTGTTACTCGGGATTCCTTTACCAGTGTCTTCGATATCAATATACACATAGTCGTCGTCCTCAAATGCGGTTGCGGTAATCTTGCCCCTACCTTCCATCGCATCTAACGCATTTTTCAGTAAGTTTTCTAAAACCCAGTCAAATAAGTTAGGATTTAATTTTGCTGTAATCGGTTCACTCTCTGCTATCGTAGGAAATTCGAATACCACTCTTCGAGGCGCACGTTTTTTCATATACGCCATATTTTTTTCAATAATTTCAATAATATTATTCGGCTTTAATTCAGGAACGGCACCAATTTTCGAGAATCGTTCAGCGATTAACTCTAACCGATTAACGTCATTCCGAAACTCGTCCAACATATCAAGCGCTACCTCATTTTCAATGATTAATTTTAAGTTTTCAATCCAAGCAACAATCGCCGTAATCGGAGTACCTAACTGATGAGCTGTTTCTTTAGCAAGACCGACCCAGACTTGATTCTGTTCCGCTCGTCTTGCCGCACTTATCGCCAAATATCCCATGAATAGGAACACAACAATCAGCCCCAATTGAAAATAAGGAAAGTAAATCAGCAATGTTAATAAAGTGGAATTTTTGTAGTACAAAAATAACCTATCAAAACCATTATCAACAATAATCGGCTCGTTTTGAGCCATCATAACTCGCAGTTGCTTCGGCAAATAACTGGTATCTTCTACCGCTTTTTCTTCATTCAGATTAACGGAAGATTGAATATTTCCTCTTTCATCTGTAATAATTGCCGGAATCGTTTTATTCCCTTCAATAATCGAAAAAATAAAATCCGTATTCAGATCCAAACAACTCGGATCGACCCCAACACAATCTGGATCATTCAGCCCTTTCTGAATCTCAACCATCGCTTGTCCCCACAATTCTGCCCGTTCTCGTTCAGCATCTGCCAGACGACTGGCAACGCTATTTGTATAAAATAAGGAAGCAATAACAATTAAAATAGCTCCAAATAAAAACCAGATTTTCCAACGTGATTGTTTTGAGTATATATCCATATTAACACCTTCACATCTAATTGACATACATACAATTACACATAGCAAAATAATGTCAATAAAATATTTTCACTAATTTTTTATTAAAAAAACATATTAAAATATATCCAATAATGAACACATAGAAAAGGAACAGATTCATTTTAAATGGATTTTGTATCGATTATCAATCTTCGTCTATTTCATTATTTTGCCAATCTTCCGGTTCTTCGAGTACATTTGCCTGAAACTCGGTCAAAATATCGTTTTGAATTTGTTTATATTTTCGATTTATGTCCGCTTCTAAAGCTGCTTCGACTTCTTTTTTACTATACTCAAAATCATAGTTTTCGACATCGCCAAAGACACGCACATAAATATTGAACCAACCATCTCGTTTAGCCTTTATCGCTTTTCGTTTAGGGTTGAATCGCTTGAATTTATTAGCAATTGTTTGCCCTGCATTGATTTTAATTTTATAATCAAAATCTAAGTCATAATCCTGCCAGCCTGCAATCGTCATATTCACAGCATTATTTTGAATAAACATCGCTGGGATAGTCAATCTTTTATCTTTAAACTCCAACTGATTACGCATTTCGGTAAACTTGATATTCTTCAAATCTTCGACTTTTACAAACTTTGAAAAATTGGTAAATAAATCAGAATCTACAATTTCACCATTCGTAATCGTTACATCGGTCAACGCATACAACTTGTCATACAGCACATTTCCGTCCTTATCCCAATAATTTTTCAATCGAATTTTTGCACTAAAGTCACCACGAATATTCTTATCCGTTAAGACATTCTGCCCAAAATTATCTAGTTGATTGAATAACGTGTAACCGTCTAAATTTGTACATTCAATAAAACCATCTAAAAACGTTTCTTCACCTAAGTAAATATTAGCGGTCATTTTTATCGTTCCGCCCATCGTTTTCACTGCTACCTCTTTAGCAAGCATCATCTTTCCTTGAAACGCCAAACTGCCTGTAAAATCTTTAGCCGTAATTTTATCTATTTTAAAATCGTCAATACTTACATTTTGTAAAACGACTCGACCATTATCCACCGTCAAATTTCCCGTGCTGCCTTTTGCTTCTACATTATCGTACTTAAAATCACCAACATTGACCACAAAATCCCCATCAAATAACTTAAGAAACTCATAATAAAGCGAAGCCGTCACGTCCCCTTTTTCAGTCAAAGTCTCGCTACGGGAAGAGGTAGCTTGTGGTTTTTCAGGTGTTTCTTGTACTTTTTCCACAAAAGCCAATAATTTATCCAAATCAATTTTATCTGAATTGACTTCCGTATCAAAAATCAATTTCACATCTTCCGTCGTCGTCGAATCTTTTAACAAAACAGGCAATAAATTTTGAAAACTTCCCTTGAGCTGTAAATCATTTTGAGCCACTTCGACATTGAGATTATTGATTTGAAGGTTATTATTATTGATATAAATTTCGCCTTCGGACAAGCTCAATTGTTCGTCTTTGATCTTCAAACTCATATTCTCAAAAACAATCAAACCATTCGCCACAATATTTCGAACACCCGACAAAGATAGCATGTCCTTATAGTACCCCTCCAAAACAACATTTCTAAACTCCATCGCACCGCTACCATTTTGCACAAACTCTTCATCACCAAAAAATCCAAAAACAGCTTCCATCGGGATTTTCCCTTGAAACCTAAAATCAATCAATGGATTTTCAATGTCCTCTACAAAAAGCATTGCTTGCAGCTTTTCGCCCAGCAATTCGCCCTCAAACGCCGTCATTTCCACAAAGCCCTTTCCAGTCGTACTTTTTTCACTATTTTCCACTCGCACTTCAAACGACACATTCTTCAATTCATTTTGCAATCGTTTACTATTGACATACCCCTTTTTCAATCCAAAAGTCAAATCAAATTCAGGGGTTGATGTTTTACTCAATCGACCTTTCAGCGTAGATTCTACATGAAAATTACCACGGCTACTAAAATCCTCCAAAGCCGTAATTTGCTTTTTAGGCAACAATGAAATCACCGAATATAAATTGCCATCAACCCCTTTCAAAGACAAATCAAAATCTGTAAAATCATTATTAGTTATTACTTTTCCGTTGACCGTAAATTTGTTATCTTCCACATAAAGGTTGGTATTTTTTAAATTATATATTCCCTTTTCCAAATCGACTTTTGCAACGATTTCGTAAGCAATGTGCCGACCAGACAAAATCTCTCCATCTTTTGTATTTAACACCTCAATTTCCATCTCGGCTGCACTTTTTAATTCAAACTCTTGTGCCGAAAATGCGCCCGAAAGCTTTAAAGATTCGATGTGTAATATCCCTGATTGTTGAAATTGTTTATCTTCATAAATAGCATAAATATTTAATAAAGTCGCATCTTGCAAATCAATCTGTACCTCTCTTTCATCACCTGAACTTTCCTCAGATGCAATCCAGACATCATAGTTAACTTTACCATCTTTCTCTTTCAGAATATTCAAAGCACCATCTGCTACAATCACGGATTCTATCTCTATCTCGTCTCGAAAAAGACTTAAAAAACCAAAGTTGAGCGAAAGCGTCTTTGCATTCAACAAAATACCGTTTTTTGCATCAGGCATAGACACCTGACTCAAAATAACAGAAGCATCAGGAAATGTTCGCACCAAAGTCAAATCTACATGTTCCACCGTAATCGGTGCTTTTAAAGATTTATTCAGCTCCTTCACCACCAATTCACCAATTTTATCCTCATAGACTTGTGCCAAAATCAACAACACCAGAAAAAAGAAGATAAAACCAATTCCGCCCCATTTCAGTATTTGAATAATTCGTTCTTTCATTTTTTAGCATTTTTCTTAGGCTTGAAATTATCTTAGCCTTGAAATTAATAATCTCTTTGGACTTTACCGAACAATATTGATATCGTTCTTAATAATAGATTACTAATTTATTTAGGAACGGTGTTTCCAATGATTTGAAAGGTTGAAAACAGTACAAGTGTAGCACCACTCATTGTTTAAAAAAAATTAAAAAAATGGTTCTTTGAAAAATCCCGTGAGGCTTCGCATACGCATCAACCACCGAGGTCTCGGGACAGGCACTAAATTTCTTAAAGTATATTTTATTTAAAATCAATGTGTTACAACCCATTAGTGAGCGGCAAGGACTTTGATGAGTCAAACAGTGTCGGTACGCTGTACCTCAAAAATACTTGAATAATACCAAATTCTACAAACAGTATCGGTTCTCTGAACCTTTTAACCATCAAAATAGGTACAGCGTACCGATACTGTTTGTAGAATTTGGTATTTTAGACCATCTTTTTGAGGTACAGCGTACCGACACCGTTTTTGTCAAAAATTGTACCGCTCACTAATGGTTACAACCAATATAAAACACTAAATTCTCCCGTCATTCCCACCGAGGTCTCGGGACAGGCTGCGTAGGCAGGAATCGCCCAATCCGTAAGAAAATAAAATTAGAACTTTGCAGACTTTGAGTTTCAAATGTTGAGAAGATATTGCTTCGTTTTAAAACTAAAAAAGGCTACACAAATTTGTGTAGCCTTTTTATTGTGGGCGATATAGGATTCGAACCTATGACCCTCCCGATGTAAAATCGGGATGCTCTGAACCAACTGAACTAATCACTTTTTATCAGCTGCTCTATATATTTTCGACTTTTCATTTTTTTTATCTTCAGCTCAAACTGATAAGCCTCCGAACGACTCTCAAAAGATTTTGAATAAACAAGCTCCCAGTTCGGGGCGCCTCTTTTTGTCGATTTACTCTGCCCCTTGTTATGTCGATATAATCTATCTTCCAAATTATTAGAACTCCCAACATAATAACTATCGAGAGGTAGATTATATAAAATGTAAGTGTAGAACATATTATCAACCTTTTCCTAAACTAAAAAATCCCTTAGGAAATTTTCCTAAAGGATTTCTTTGTGGGCGATATAGGATTCGAACCTATGACCCCTTGGGTGTAAACCAAGTGCTCTGAACCAACTGAGCTAATCGCCCTTTTTACTAACTTTTTATAGGAGAATTGTTTCGAAATCTTTATTAATAACATCCCCTTTTCGTTAGCGATTGCAAATATACGATGGTTTTTTAGATTTCAAAACAATTTTAAAATAAATTTTATCTTTTTTACAGCAATTATTCAATAAGCATTGAAAATCAACATTTTAGAGTACATAAAATATTATTATTTTTTTAACCCTAAAAATTAGAAGTCAATAATAAATCCAAATCAGTGTATTTAAGATGAAATCGTTGTGATAAATGATAATTCGTTAAGCTGCCTTTATAAATATAGACACCGTGACGAAAACCTTTATTTTGATAAATCATGCGTTCGATACTTCCTGCCCCTTCTGCTTGTAATAATATTGGTGTCAGTATATTACTAACCGCTAAAGAGGCCGTTCGAGCGACCCGAGAAGCGATATTCGGTACACAATAATGAACAACGTCATAAATTTTGAAGGTCGGATTATCGTGTGTTGTGACTCTTGAAGTCGCAAAACAGCCACCTTGATCAATACTAACATCAATAATCACCGAACCTCGCTTCATCTTCTCGACCATATCTTCACTCACGATGACCGGTGTACGACCTTCGGGCGAGTGCATTGCACCGATGACAACATCAGCAGTGTACAGTTCTTGTTCTAAAAAAAGCGGATTGATGGCTGACGTATAAACCGGTTGACTAACGTTTTGCTGCAACCGTTTGAGTTTATATATATTATTATCAAAAATCCGAACTTCTGCTCCTAACCCCAGTGCCGTTCGAGTAGCATGTTCTGCGACTACTCCTGCTCCTAAAATCACAACTTTTGCGGGCGGTACACCAGGGATTCCACCTAACAAAACACCTGGTCCATTTGCATTTTTACTCAATAATTCTGCAGCGGTCAACATCGCTGTGATACCTGCCATTTCACTCAATGTACGGACAATCGGAAAGGTATCCGCCTGGTCTTTAATATATTCCCAAGCCAAGGCAATCACCCGCTTTTGGCGTAATTTAGCAATGTAGGCTTCCGTCAAGGTCGGTAAATGAATCGGTGAAATAATCACTTGATTTAATGTCAACATTTCGACCTCTTCCATCGTTAATGGCGCAACTTTCAGAATCACACTGGCTTCAAACACATGCTTTTTATCATAAGCGATTTCGGCACCAGCTTCGGACAGTTGATGGTCAGAAAAGTTAGCCTTTTTTCCTGCCATTGTTTCTACGACGACCCGATGCCCTTGTCCAGTCAACGTCGCAATTGAAGAAGGCGTTAAAGCGATTCGGTTTTCTTGAAAAGACGTTTCTTTCGGTATGCCGATAAATAATTTATTCGGTTTTCTGCGTACTGCAAGTCGTTCTTCTTGTGTTGCAAACTGTCCTTCCGTAAATATTTTCGGTATTTTTATTTGTCTTTCCATTTTAGTGACTGGTGATTGATGATTGGTGATTGATTTTGACAATCTCCAAAAAACTATTCCCTAATTTCCTGATGCAAATATAACTGGTTTATTTTGGGTTGCAATAAACAAATACCAATTGGTAAGGATAAGAATAATAGAAATCGTTGCTTCGACTATTAAATCTTCAAGATTTCGAAATACGTAATCTGCTATAATTGAAGCCAAATATAAGGTTTGGAATATAAAGCCTTTTTCATTATGACTTTAAATATCATATACCATGGTTACCAAACGACTGCCGTCATTTTGTGTTTCAAAATAGATTGTGACAACATCTTCAGGTAAAATATTTTCAATCAATTTCGCCCATTCGATAAAACAAAAATTCGTGTCATACAAATAATCTTCAATACCAATATCCAAGGCTTCCTCTAAGCTTTTCAGACGATATAAATCAATATGATAAATTAAACCTGCCGAATATTCATACTCATTGATAATGGAAAAAGTAGGAGAATTAGCAACTTCACTGGTTTTCATTCTTTCACAAAAAGCCTTTACAAAGGTCGTTTTTCCAGCTCCGATTTCGCCGTGTAGCATGATTTTTTTTCTGCCATTAGCGAAAGTCAAAAAGGTATCAACAAACTGTGGCAAATCTGTTTCAGATGGTATAACAATCTTTTTTTTCACACTTTGAAATTAAGAATTTAACTTAATTTATTTTATTAAAAACTGATAATCAAACAATTATAAAATAAGAACAGGGAATGCGATATTTCAGCAGTTCCCTGTATAACCCCAAAAAACAAAATGAAAATAAGACATTCTGTCCTTAATTATGGACTCCATAAGTCCTTAGCCAATATTTTTTATCCTTTATAGGATAGATTTTTTCAAAAGATAAACTTCACAAATATAACAGAATTTTCAATAAAAAAATTGTATTTTTTATCATCTATAAATCATACTTTGCATTCAGTAAATTTTTGAAATCCCTATCTCAACACTTTAATTCCCCAATTTTGTTCTTTTTCTGATACGAATTCAAATAATGAGATATCTCCATTTCGTATTTTAATGACAGACAATAATTAGCTGCTTTTTTGTGACCTTGTTTCTAAAAATTGGACATTTTTAAAAGATGATTTTAAGAAAGGTTTTGATTTTGAATCGCCTGAATATCTTCATATCTAACTCGTAAAATTGTAGTATTTTATCAATAGATTTTTAACTAAAAAAATCTTTATGCTTCAAATACCTCGATTTACGATAAGAAATTAAAAACTCGACCACTAAAAAAACGATTGCTAAAAAGACAAACCATTGAAAATAGGTTTCAAACTCATTGAAAACCCGTTGTTCGATTTCTCTTTTTTCGATTTTCTGAATTTTCTCATCTAAGGATTTAAGGATTTTTTCATCCGATTGTAATTTGAAATATGCCCCTCGTGCCGTTCGAGCGACATCTTTAAGCATGCCCTCGTTGAGGCGAGTTTGAACGACTTCGCCCGCTGCATTTTTCTTATAACTGGTTTTCCCGTATTCGGTCATCAGAATCGGTGACGATTTTTTAGAACCAATACCAATTGTAAAAATTAGCATTCCATTTTTTCCTGCCGCTTCCGCAATATTGATGGCTTCTCCTTCATGATTTTCACCGTCAGAAATGATGATTAATGCTTTGTGTTGCTTATTGTCCGTATCGAATGATTCCTCTGCCAGCTGAATCGCTGAACCAATTGCTGTACCTTGTGTCGTGACCATATCAGGACTCGCACTTTTGATTAAAGTTTGAGCTGTCGAGTAGTCGGTCGTCAATGGCATTTGTACGTAAGCGTCACCAGCAAAAAGTATAATTCCGACTCTATCCGTTCTAAATTTATTAATCAATTTAAAACAAAATTGCTTTGCTCGTTCCAGTCGATTCGGTGAAATATCCTTCGCCAACATTGAATTAGACACATCTAAGGCTATGAAAACGTCAATGCTTTTTTGTTGCACTTTCTCTTTTTTCGTTCCCATCTGCGGATTTGCGTAAGCAAAACCTAACAATAACAAAACGAACATCAACAAACCAAATTTTAGAAAATTCTTAAGTCGAGAACGCTCAGGCATCAATTGTTTCATCAAATCAAAATCGCCAAACTCCTCAATCGCTCGTCGTTGCCAACGTCGATGCAGAAAGAAAATCACTACAAAAATCGGAATCAGTAGCAATGCAAAAAGATGATATGTGTATTCTAATTGTAGCAAGTTTATTTGTTTGAACCCGCTCTCTGACCCTCTCCCTTAAAAGAGAA
>Ga0075467_10002834_pt1 | contig 13535 bp, 10 predicted proteins | sample DEB08_DNA_9_FD_75067 | JGI IMG/M metagenome (GOLD analysis project Ga0075467, IMG submission 75067) | Aqueous microbial communities from the Delaware River and Bay under freshwater to marine salinity gradient to study organic matter... | ecosystem: Environmental > Aquatic > Marine > Coastal ...
AACAATCAAAGACGCCCTGGAGTTGTGATGCCGATCTCGCCGTACAAGGAGGTTTCAACTTACGTTCATAAAAAATGGTTTTCAAAAGGGTCCGCGTGTTTTCGCGTGAGCAAAAACAAATGGTGTCGCAAATGGTTGAACAAATGGTCGTGCAGTTTTGAATGGTCCTTCGAAAGGTGGCGGGAAAGGTTACCATCCAAAAGAAACGTCGAAACAACGTGTATGTCAAGGTCGCCCCACTTGAGATTGATGTGGGCAACCCTTTGGGCGTTGTGTGCCACCTTGTGTGTCGCTTCGCTATACGCACGAAGGCAAATCATTGAAAATAACGCATGCGCAGCGCAACTGTGGTCGCCGATGCAGCGACAACAAGAATCAACCGTACGAAACACATCGCGGATGCAGGTGCAATGCAAGTGAACATCTCATCTTACATAGGCGCACAATGTTTATTCCGGCGCCGACTGGGGCACGCCAACAACATCGGAATCGTTCAACATGTTGTTCAAGGTGTAAGCATTCGCGGAAGGAGATGCATCAGCATCGCCCCTCAACGTTGTATGTGTACTTTCTGAATTGCGATTTGGACAATCGGTCGTCGTATGCAACATTTACAAAATAAAGCAACAAGGCCGAAACGCATGAGCGGGAATGTCTTACGAAGTGCTGTTTGTTGTCCCAAAATCACCCCGCCCATCGCTCGAACCATGAACATACACACAGAAAGTTGCACGTCCCAACCACAAAAACAAATGACGTCAATAATGAACATGAAGAACGCCAGAGGAGCTATCGAATGGACACAACACCAACACACAAACGCACCCAAAGCAACAACGATGACAAACACGTAAGGCGCGCAATAACACGAACGCAGGACAACAAACAACAGACCGTGCACATCGGACCTTCGCTGCCCATTGGACGATATGTCTGAAAAGGTGTTCTCCAACATTTGAAACTGAACATAAATGCAGCACCAAACGCTCAACCAAAGGGTGTGGGACGACCGGCCTGTGCATCAGCGGTGTCTTGGAACCAGACTCACCACACAATCCAACTTGCCAATGGAAACGTCTTTTGTGGTTTTGGTTGTTTTTGTTGTTTTTGTTCGCGCGCACTTGATTGCTGTCACCAGCTGTCACCGAGCGGCAAGAAGATTCGTGTCGGCGACTGCCTCAACCGAGCTTGGGCAGCTCGTCCGGGTCTGTGCGCGGGATGACGACCAGGCGGCCGCTTGTCGGTGAAACCACCAGACGGTTCCCTTTGGAGTCCACGCGCGGCGCCCTTGGCGCCGGCGTGCCGGTGAGCTCGGCAGAGCACTGACCATCCGCGCGCAGAGCGCGGCGCGAGCAGCAGACGTTGCCCATCGCGGGCAGGGAGAAGTGCAGCGGATGCAAGCCCTGCTCTGACAGCGCTTGAACAGAACTGCAGGCCAAACCCTCTTGAAATCATTAACTCTGAAATGTGACCAGCTTGAAATCATTAACTCTGAAATGTGACAGGGCTTGCTGAGGCTGCACTTGGGCATATCGTTTTCAAGCGAGCACCTCTATTTCGGAGCATTCTTGGCACGTTGCCAGCGCAACTTCGGCTCTACGTTTTCGCGAAGGAGCAGGTGCACATGTGGCCACTTCTCTTCACCTAGCTTATCCCTTACTTTGCGAAGGCTCCTCCTCAGCTTGAGGGGCTGCGTCGCCTCTACGAGCAACACATCGAACAAGATGCACGAGGTAAAAGCTACCTCTGCAGTAGACAGCCACTGCCTGGCCTGCTCAGTGAAGGCGGTGTGCTGTGCGTCCTTGCCGTACGACTCCACGCTGAAGCACCATGCCTTGAACACCGATTTGACCTTGTTGAGCGCCTGCTCCGTATCCTTGGGGTCCTCGGACATCACTGTCGTCTTTGCGTGCGCGTAGAGCTCATCGAAGGTCTCGCCCGTGAAGTCGGCGTGCCAGGGCTGCACATCGGGACCAGCACCGAGAACGCGCAAGCTTGCTATGGAGCTCTTGACTTTGTCCATCTGCTTCGCCAGGTCGTACTCTGCCGACTCGTCCACGCAAGCTCGCGCACGCTGAAGCAGATCGCGCAGACATGGCGTTACAGGTTGCCCCTGCCAAGCCGCCTCGCACTGCGTCATGGCAGCAACTGCCTCCCTGGCCTTGAGCGTGCCCTTGTCGGCACTGACCTTCGCCTCGGCGCTCTCGCCACCCAACTCGAAGTACACAATGACGGACTCGAGCGACACCTGCTGCGCGAGCACCAAACTCGCCAAGGCCTTCTCCTTGTCCTCACCGTCCCCGGGGGCAGGGGCAAGGGAGGCAAGCGCGTCCACTGTGACCAAGCGCAGCATCAAGTTGCCGAACTCCTCGCGCAAGGGGCCCTTGCCAAAGTCCTGCATGTCCATGACCTTATTGTAGATGGACTCGCTCGTGTCTCGTACCTCCTTGGTGACCCCGGCAGTGCGGGGCACCACCCCTTTCATGGTACTTGCAATCGCCTTGACCTTGCCGAGCTCGTCAAGGGCCGTCTTCTCATCTCGCTCTGATGCCTCCCGCCACGCTGAGCATGCGTTGACCAAGTCGGTGAACTGCTGCTCCTGCCCAACTCGGTGCGTCAGGGAGGCGATGGCAGATTTCATGCATTGCGCCTGCTCGCTGTCACCGAAGACTCTTGTTGATGCCTTGGTGAGCTCCTCAGCCTGGGTGGCCAAGGCGAGCTCTGCATCACCGAGCTTGAGCTTCTCCAAGACGGTGGCCATGGCGCGCTCAACTGCAGGCTTCGCGGCAACCTGCAAGGCATCGGCTTGCGTCGGTCGCAACCCGACCTCTGCCTCTGCGAGCAGTAGGCAAGCCTCCGTAGCCTCGGCGACCTTGAGGGGCACTCCTGTCTTGTCGCCCGCTTCGATATTCTGCATGACGACTGCAATCTTTGGCATCAGCCTGCTGATTGTCGGCGCGGCCTTCTCGTGCTCCATCAACATCTTGTAGTAGAAGGCGTTCTGCTTCACACAGGCAAGCAAACCCTCGCCTGAAGCAGCGGCCTCCACGAAGCGAGAGACATCTGCCTCGCTACTCCCCAGCACCCCATACTCCCGACTCGCTATGGCAGGCAACGTCCTGCACAACATGTCCAGCTCATCCAGCGCACCGTCGTACAACTCAGCGATATGATCGGTGTCGCTCGCGTCATGCACCACATCGTGCAAGGTCTTGCAGATCTCCATCAACTTGTCGACTCCTGCTTCGCCCAAGCCGATGATGGGGGCGAACACGTGTGACTCCAGGTTCTGCCTGAAGTTCTTCGCCCGGTCCACGGGTGAGGACTCGATGTGGCGAGCCTTGGGCGTCAAAGGGTCGAAGACAACTGCCTCGCCCTCGGTCCCCATCGCCCATGGTATGAGCATGTCGAGGAACAGCTGCAAGTTCGCTTGCACACCATCGGCCCTGTTGCTCCAACCGTTCAACGCCTAAGTGGCGAACATAGACTCACATTTACAACTTATCAGAAAACAGCTTGGCAACGCTTCCTGTGTACGCACAATGCTTTGCGAAGGGGGGATGCTTTTAGACACAAACGCAACACGACGAAAAGACACCATGGCGCAGGAAAGGGCCCAAGCAATCGCAAGACACATGCCTCCATGGCTGCCGGAGAACGTTAAGTCACGAACCCTCTCGAGTAGCTTGATCTTCGCCTTCGTGGGGAACTCGACCTTGAGGAACTTCAGCTCAGTCAGGAGGGTGTCCATCTCGGCACGAGGCATGCTGAACCAAGCGCCCTGGCCGAGTTTCTCGGCGGCCTCGCAGAGGCGCATCTTCTCTCGCAGCTTGTCCCCCTCGTCTCCTCGATTGGCCTTGTCAGCTTGGTCGGCATAGCCACTTGCTGTGTCCCGCTGCCTGCCGAGCTTTCTGCCAGCGAGGGCCACACTGAGGTCCATCTTGGAAGCTTGCCAAGCCCACTTCGCCTTCAGGGGGTCATCTGGGTACTTCTCCTCGAAGTCTTCCAGGGTGCTTCCATCTGCTGCCGAACCCATCTCCGTCGCCAAGGGCTTCTTGGCAGACTCGTCCCCACGTTCTGAGAGCGCATTGCTCCTGCGTGTGGCGCCCTCATCTTCGGACGCTGCGGGGCATGATGCCGCGGGGTCACGTGATGGCCTCGGCGACGACATCGTTGATTCCGTCACAACGGACCCCAGCGTGTTTAGACGGCAGAGGTTCACTGACGTCAGCTTGTCCAGCTTGCGCAACTTGACATCACCATCCAGCCGAGAAGTCCGAGGAGGCGGAGGCGTGACCTTGGAGGCAGGGGGCTTGCAGATAGCACCCCTTGCCAGTGCACTTGCTGGTGCTGATGCTGTTGCGTTCGTTGCGTCTTCTGAGTCGGGAGCATCGCCACTCTCCTTCTTCCTCACAGACCGCGCCTCGATATCCTCCACCTCCAAGATCCTAGAGCCAATGTCCCTCATCTCAGACTGCAGCTCCTCGGAGACGAAGTTGTAGGTGGCATCGCCAGCCCTGCCATCGAGGTGTGCTTGGCGATCTATGACAAAGTGGCTGGAGCATGCAGACCGCTTCGAAATCATGCGAATCACTCGCGGCGCCCTCTCGGTTGAGCTGGTCAGGACCAACTTCGCATCTGCACCCCACTCGTCATGCAGCGACCAGGGCCTCACGCCCAACTGTTCTGGCAAGTACCCGAAGCGAGAGCGAAATTCGCTCCGAGTGTATGCGCCAAAGGCCCGCTCGGTTTGAACTACGAACTCCTGCACTCGAGCAACATCAGCTGGCTCTCCCGCTGCGCAGGCATCACCACTGTTCACTGCGCCGCACCTGTCGAAGCTCTCCGCAAACTCCTGGTCGTCGTGGTACGACTCGGCGACCTCTGCCTCGCTCATGATAGGGAACGCCCCACGATGCACTGCTCGGTGGTCTTCGCACAGCGCGCTGGGCTCTGGAAGTGACCCCTGGTACTCCTCGGCCAACGGGTCCTTGCACACCAAGCATTGGTCAGCAGCTAAGATACGTCTTTGGGCTCTTAGGGCCTTGGTGGTTGCCTTCGCCCCAGACTGCTTGCCTGGCGGACACCTTGGTCGCTGCGCTGCAGCTCGTGGGCGCCTGCAGCGCGCGGGCGGTGCGGCATCATCCTCCGAGGCGCCCTTCTTTCTCTTGGGCGACATGGCGAAAGGCCCCAGGCTGACACATCCTAGGGGCCAAGGAATTGAAGCCAAAATGGCTACGGTATTATCATTGTGGGATATTCTATTCGCGCATTCACCCCTCTCGCTAGATTCGCTTCTCTCTCCCCTCTCGATTATTCCTCCCTCCCAGAACTTCTGTGGGCATCCCCTGGGAAGCTCCAGGGACGCTTTGCTAGGTTCACTGAAGGCTTTCTGTGAGTCTAGGAGATTCTAGGCGAAGGAAGCTTTGGGAGGCTCCAGGGAAGCTCTGGGAGGTTCCACAGAGGCCCTGGGAGGCCCCAGGGAAGCTGTGGGATGCTCCAGGGAGGCCCTGCGAAGCTCCAGGGGTGTTTTGGTAGGCTCCAGGGAGGCTCTGGGAGGCTCCAGGAAAGCCTGCGGAGACTACAGGAGGGCCTCTGGATTTTTGGAGGCCCAAGGGACGCTCTGGGAGGTCCAAGAGAGGCTTTGGGAAGCCCCAGGGAGGCTCCAGGGATGCTCCAGGGAGGCTCTGGCCTCCATTGGGATTCCTATCCAGCCTGGAGCCTCTAAGAGCTTCCTTGGAGCCACCCAGAGCCTCTGGAGCCTCCCACAGCCTCCCTGGAACATCCCTGGAGCCTGCCTGTTGCTTCCCAGAGCTTCCCTGAAGCCTCCTAGAGTCCTAGGCTTCCCTGGAGCCTCCCAGATTGCCAGGGCCTCCCTGGGACATCGCAGAGCCTCCCTGGAGCGACCTTTGTACTTAGGGCATTCGGGCGAATTACACGAAAGTTGTACTTAGGGCATCCGGGCGGAGGGCACGGAATTTGTACTTAGCGCGTTCGGGGAACAGGGGTGTCCCAAGGGATTGTTCGCATCACGAAATTCCAAAAAATGGTTACCACCAGACTGCTTCAGACGTCTTCAGACTCGATAGTAAAGAAATAAGCACAACGAATTTCCAAAAAATGGTTACCAAGGGGATTGTTTGCATCACGAATTTCCAAAAAATGGTACCACCAGACTGCTTCAGACGTCTTCAGACTCGATAGTAAAGAAATAGACACAACGAATTTCAAAAAAATGGTTACCCAAGCGATTGTTCGCATCCAGAATTTCCAAAAAATGGTTACCACCAGACTGCTTCAGACGTCTTCAGGCTCGATAGTAAAGAAACAAGCACAACGAATTTTCCAAAAAATGGTTACCAAATGGTGGCGCGCATCACGCACCCGTCCCCAATGGGTGCCCTCAATGGGGTGCCCGCGAAGCACCCCATAGGCGACAATGGTTACCAAGGGGGTGCCCGCGAAGCACCCCATAGGAGACAATGGTGACCACATGACTGCTTCGGGTGTCTTCAGACTCGATAGTAAAGAACCAAGCTTTACGAAAAAAAGTGACCAGGGTACTACTTGTTTTGCAGTCGTAGGAGACAATGGTTACCAAGGGGGTGCCCGCGAAGCACCCCATAGGAGACAATGGTTACCAAGGGTGTGCTTCCCCCCCCCCATTGCAGAGTGACACCACCAAACCCTAGACAATGGCTGTCTACATCAATGCCAGCTTGACCAATCCGGAGAAATTTGCGTCTTTCCCTGGAGCCTTCCACAGCTTCCCTCGCCTAGAATTCACCCTAGATTCGCTTCTCTCTCCCCTGTAGCTTATATCTCCCTCCAAGGACCTCTGTGGGGCAACCCAGAGCCTCCCTGGAGCCTGCCTGGAGCCTGGCTGGAGCCTCCCTGGAGCCTGCCTGGAGCCTGCCTGGGGACAGATCAGGGAGGATTGATATAAGACATACAAATACCATATGGAAAGGTGATGTGTTGCTGTGCACGTTGAATTGCACATGACTGTTCGGCCCCACTCGGGCAATTCGTGCCCAACGTCAGAACAAATAGATTACAACGTAATCTAGACATGCTGCTCGCCACACCAAAAGTGATGCTCATGTTGCCAAAACCCCATCTATGGAATAAGCGCTGACATTGGCAAGGGGAGCATGGGGGGGGCGAGTTGTGCAATACAATTTCGCACGATTTGCAAACAATTGTGGAATTAAACAGGGCGCGAATCAACCAAGGTGCCTGCTGGGCACTTTCTTTTTATATTTCATGGCATACCCAAGGGCTCGCCATCAGGTTCGTCGGCCCTCGCTGGCCTCTCAAGACCCAACAAGAGGTCAGCGCACGCAGCAAGCGCGAATTGCTGTCTGGCAGCCACCCGCTCGTCGTAGGCGAACACCTTGTTCCAGCGCAGTGTATGGCTGGCCTTGTCGGCCTGGGGCTTCAGGAGCCAGGCTGCCAGTAAGCCCAGAGGGCGACCCTGATTGGGCCGAGTACCAGAGGCGAGGCGTGTCCGTGTCATTCGGCACCTCGATCCATGCGAGCAGACAGCATAGAAGTCGTTGTGCGACGCATAGTACACGATGTAGCCATTCCCGATGTGAACCTGCACACCATGGGCTCGCTGGCTCCGCTCGTCCAAGTCAGTTGGCGCCTCGTTGGCGCCTTCGTATGCAGGCTGCTGTTCGACATCAGGGCCGTCAGGGGCAGGAGGTGGAGCCTGTACACTACACGGTCTCACATTGCAGTTAGCGAAAGTTAAATCACTAAGGACACACATGTGGCATCGAACGAGCACGCACAATGCGACAAATCTTGTTGGTGACATCTTCCCGTTTGGGTTTTCACGTTCGAATGGAATTGGTGCAAGGAATTGGTGTGACATAGGAAACCCCCTGTTGCATGGAATTATGTTTGATCGTTTGGAAATCCCTTGGTGCATGATCGTTTGCAATTCTTTCTGACAGTTTGGTGTAATCCCCTCTTGCATGGAATTGGTGTGACATAGGCATGGCTTGCAACCCTGACGATGTTCCTCTCTGTTGCATACATGTTCCATTGTTGTTGATTTTAAGTATGAGACCATGTGTTTCTTTAAAACCATTCGCATGCGATTCCGTTACAAGTACCATGCGACTTATCCTGTCAAGGGGTGCGACAACTACGAACAGTATCATACATATACCGGCCTCGTCGTGGTGCCCTTCGCCAGCGTCGTCGTCGTCGAAGACGGCATCGCCGAACAGCTCTGCTGAGTCCACTGACTCGTAGCAGTCTGAAGCTGCAGCGCTTACCCCAGAACCAGAAGACTCATCGGAGTCACTGGATTCATCGCTCACTCCCCCATCGCTATCGCTGCTGGCAGAGTCAGCCTCCAGGACGCTCTCCTCATCGCCAGCGCCATGGCCGTCGTCGCCAGCGCTATGGTCGTCGTCGCCAGCAGAGTCATCCTCGTCGCTAGCGCCATGGTCGTCGTCGGGTCGACGTCTTGGCCGCCTTTGCTGCACAGCGTTCCTCTGGTCTGGGGGGCCTCGCCAGAAGTCAACACACTCACCTAATTCATAGCCGCAGTTCATCTCCACAACCTCTGCCAGCGAAGGCCTCAGTTCCGCAAGCTGCCTGCTGCTTCGCTTCAAGCGCCAGAATCGCATGCTCCATCGCTTCGACTTATCGAAGTCATGCAGGTATCGCCAGGAATTGCGAAAGTTCCACGAGATCTCGACCTGTATAGGCCTTGCAGCAGCCTCATCAGGCACCAACCCTGCGTGCGTGGCGTCCAGCATGTAGGAGAGCATGGGGTTGAGCTGTTGATGGCCGATGTAGGCCCAACGCTGTTCCACAATTGCAGGAGAATCGCAGCCTGAGGCATCAGTGTCAACAGCGCTGCCAGAGAACAGCACAAAAACCTCAGAGCGAATGAGGTGGCCTCGTGTAGACGTTCCTGCAGGGAAGCAGCGACCCAAGCTCGTGCTGAACTTGGTCTTCATGCGGTGTGTCTGCCTCCCACTTTCATCGCACAAGCAGAAACCAGCCCTCCTGCATGGACTATCGGGGGTCGCAGACTCTCCGCTTGTGAATGGGGCGACCTCGCTCGCACAAGTTTGTGTGTGGAGCGATTCCCACATGCCTTGCACCGCAGGCCCGAACACTCGCCCCAGACGCGAGTTGCCTTTGAGATTCACGGCCTTGGCGATGGCTGGCAACACCCTGGTGAATGGAGCACGGAAATGCCTGATGTCCACAGCTAAGTCATCGCGGAGCTGAGCAGGCGGTACCTCACTGCACTCCTCGAACCCAGTTTCTGGGCCACGCTCAGGAGCAAGCTCGGCCTCGTGGTCGCCATCCCTCGTCCGCTGCCCATACTGCTCCAACACCTCCCCATGGACAACGTCTCGGATGGATGCAAGTTGCCTCTCTCTGCGCACGTGCGAACAGATCCCCTTGAGGCCCTCCTCCCAAGAACGACCCTCGGTGGGCACAGCCTGCTGCCTCTGGGCCTGGCCATCGCGGAGCTCTCGCATGACCTGGGCTCGCAGCTCCTCTGCCCCATGTCGCCGTCGGCTTGCAGCGAGTCCTCGATCTACATCGGTCGCTGTAGGTCCGAACGCCCGCCCTCCAGCCCGATGCGCACGGGTGCCCTGGGCGCCCTTGCGAGCATACTCAATCTTCTGCTCGTCGCTGAGTGCTGCATACGCAGCTTTGACGCCAGGCACGTTGATCCCACGCGCGTCGCCCCGACTCCACTCAGATAGAAAGGCGCGATAGGCCCCACCGCCACCACGAAGTCGTTTCCTCGGTGGAGCCCCCTCCTCTACCGCATTCCTCTGGTCGCCCCCTGGGCGTCCTCCTACGCCTTCTGGCGCTGCCTCCTGCACCGGGCGACCAAACCGAACGTCTAGAGCATCTCGTTGGCGAACCCCTCGCAAGACGAATCGGCTGCTGACGTCCAAGAAACTCTCAGGGTGCGTTTGGGTGCCGAGTGCAACGATCTCTCGCCTGATGCTGGCATGGCGAGCTTCGATGGCAGCATTATCGACGAAGCACAGCGAACGAACCGACATCAGGTCAGCCTGAGCAGCTGGGCTGTCAAGCCCTCCATGATCTTGCCACCAGGTCGCCCAAGACCTCGTCCATCGATCAAACAGATGGTGGCAACTCTCTGCTCGAAAGGCGCTGCCCATGCCGCCTGGCTCTTGAAGCCAAGAGAAGGTCTTGAAGGGGTAGCCCTTGTGGATGTCGAACAAATACAAATGCAGGCAGCAGCCGATGCTGGCGAGGAGTTGTAAAAGGTGGGCCCTGATAGCTACAGTGCGAAAGCATGGAGGCAGCATAGACCAAGAGGATGCATCTTCGAAGAGGACTGTAAGCGCAGCGAAAGCCTTCTTTTCATGCGCCGATTCGCAGCAGAGACCCATCGCGGTCTTGCGAGGCCGCCCTCGGGCTGCCTTGCTCATCTCCTCTCGCTCCCATTCGGAACTCGCAGCTGCCAGAACACCATGCATCATGGCTTGGATGGGCTCCAACACGATACGCAGGATGACAATCAATGGCAGCGTTGAGCTCGAAGACAAGAAACGCACAGCGCTGATGCGATATCCTGACACGCCCTTTCGATGAGCTCCTTCGACATCCTCTGGCAGATCCGCCTGACCATACGTATATGGGCACGCAAGCATGTGTTCGTCATATGATGAACAAGCACAACCTTAAGAAACACAAGGCAGTTATATGATGAAGAAACACAAGGTCGTTATATGACCGCCGAGGATTAAGAAACACAAGGTCGTTATATGATTGCCGAGGACTAAGACTTAAGACGCACGCGTATGAGTGCCGAGGATTAAATAGCACTGTGTCGTTATATGATTCACCCCTTTTTGGCACTCGCCACCTCATCGTCGCTGCAGGGCCACTCCTCAGCGACAGCGTTGCCAACGCCGAAATCGCCCCCAATAGCATCAGCAGCGTCCTGATGTAAGGGCGGAGGCCGCCTGCGAGTGACCTCGTGGAACCACTTCCTGTAGACAGCTGAGAGGATACCATGGATGGACTCGCAGAGGCCGGCCCAATCGAGAACTCGATCGTTCTTCGTCCAGCGGCCCCTCAAGAAGACCGGGGGCAGATGGCCAGCGATGGCTGGCATGAAATATTTGTGCAGCTTCGAAATGCAGTGGTCTCTGTTCTGGCAGCATCCTTGTCGGCAGTAGTGCTGAAATGTATTTGGCACCCTGATGTCGCCGTTGGCCAAGCTTGAGATGATGTAATGCCGAAGGCCATGAGCTTTCATCGATTTCCCTCGCTGGGGGATGAACAGCTCGTAGATTCTCTCACGATGTCGATCGGCATCGTGGCCAGGTCCGCCTTGCTGTTGCCGGAAGTCCAAGACCGAATCCAGATGCTGTCGCAAGATCCGGTTGAACCGCAGAAAGTTGCCAGTCCCACGCATGGACAAGGCAAACCGAATGAGGCCTGAGATGAGGAACTCAAAGCGTGCGAGAGGATGCTCGATGACCTTGTAGACGCGATGAACTAAGCACCACTGCTGCAAGCTCTCGACAGGACTGGCAGTAGATGCGACCCACCTCTTGCTCAACACCCTCTCAGCCAGCATGATAGAAGGAGCGCCATCGGCTGTGACCAACCTCTGCACTCGGTCAAAGTTCTTCCGGGCGTCCATGCAGTAGGACAACCGCGAGGAAGCTGCAGCGCACGATTCGCCAGTCCCTGACTCAAGGGCCAGCAGGGGAACAGGCATGTCATTGCTCATCAGGACGAACCTTCCACTGGGCAGCTCGAACAAACACGCGGTCTGCAGTTCAGGCTGAAAGACCTTGCAGTTGGTGGCGCACTTCACTCGGATACTGTCCGTGTTGGTTTCTCCAGCATCAGCATTCGCCAACCGGTTCTCTGCAGGCGCTGTGGAAGCGATCCGGTCAGATGCGATCGTACGTGGCGGCTCCGCCGGTCCCAAGTCGTCCACCGAAAGCTTTGCGAAGGGAGTCTCGTCGCCACGGTGAACCTCGTACAGTACCCTGCATTGCCCTCCTTCAGATCGAATCCTGCTGCACAGCTGGTCCACCAAGTTGTCAGCGAACCCTCGCATCCCAGCGAAACATGCTGCAGCTAGCTTCAGGCGAAGCGACTGCACCGTCCTTCTGCTCTGCCCCAGAACGCAAGATACAGCGACGTCAGACATCGTGTGGGACAGCGTAGCATCCATGTAATGCTTCAGGAACGCATGCATGTCACCAGAGGTGTCGAAGAACTCGGCTTCGCGAACGCCCAACCGTTGACCAAAGCCATGCAGCCTCATCAACGATCGGCCGATGTGCTGCGTGCCGCTGCCATGCCGCACGGATGCCGCCAAGGCCGTAGCAGCGTCCCTGCACTCGGCCACGTTGCCGAACAGTGCTAGTGCAGCAGGCCCCACGTCCACGTCGCCACTGTCGTCGCCATGTAAGCCGACAGCAGGCCCCCGGAGCGCTAGAACGTCGACGTCCACGTCGCCACTGTCGTCGCCATGTAAGCCGCCAGCAGGCCCCACGTCCACGTCGCCAATGTCGTCGCCATGTAAGCCGAGCGCACCGTCGACGACGTCCACGTCGCCACTGTCGTCGCTGTCGTCGCTGACAGCTCCAGCAGCGAGCATGGCCCAGCTCATCTGCTGCCAGGCAGCCGCAGCAGCAGCAGCAGCAGCAGAATAGCTGCGTCACAGCAGCGAAGACGATGCCAAGATAGCTCTGCAATGGCCGGGCAGGCCTTGAGCACAAATGGCTACGGAGGGAAATTCAAACGACGAAATAAACATCAGGCGTGCGACACTTAGTGTAGTGTAGGGTAGGCAATGTAAATGATTGGGCAGATACAGCATGTTTGTACTCACGAAGCGTGTATCTACTAATAAGGTTCCGTGTTATGGCACCCACCACCCCATGGGGGCACAAACCCTGGGAACATGGTTAGAACTTGGTAATTCAAGTTCCACTTGCATTGGCACTTTCATTGGCTGGCCAAGCAAAGCAACTGACAACTACACATGCCCAACTCGCCACCACAACCGCATCGAACTACAAGCTGGCACGCGTGATTGTTGCGATGACGGAGCGTTCGCATGAATCATTATACTGTCGGTTCGTTGTTGTGTGAATGCTGCCCTCTATGACCAAGTTTGTTTCTGACTCGCTGTGGCACGCCAAACACGAATTTCTATTATTCCGAGACCTTGTTCTATGCATTTAAAAACCATTCCTAAAATCAGGACCATTGCCAACACCTTCTAAAAACCATTTTTGCAACCCTTCAAAAACAGTTTAAAAACCTTTTTTTATGAACGTAAGTTGAAACCCCCCTGTACGGAGAGAACGGCATCACACCCTAGCCCCCGAGAGGGCAGCCATCCAGCAGGCAGAGCTTGCCATGGAGAAGCTCAAGAAGCTGGGGCAGGTGGCAGCGCAGCAGGCAGCAGCAGCAGCAGCGATCCCTGTGGGAGGTGATCCCCCCCAGGCAGCAGCAGCAGCAGCAGCAGCAGCAGCAGCAGC
>Ga0075467_10002839_pt1 | contig 13507 bp, 12 predicted proteins | sample DEB08_DNA_9_FD_75067 | JGI IMG/M metagenome (GOLD analysis project Ga0075467, IMG submission 75067) | Aqueous microbial communities from the Delaware River and Bay under freshwater to marine salinity gradient to study organic matter... | ecosystem: Environmental > Aquatic > Marine > Coastal ...
GATCATAATCCTGTGGGAACTGGGCCTTATCAACTGGCTAGTTTTCGCAAGGACCGTTATGTACGCTACACCAAACATCCCAAGTATTGGCGTAAAATTGAGTTAACTGACAAACTTATATTTGATATTACTCCTTCCAGCTCACTCAGATTAGCTAAATTACTTACCGGCGAATGTGATGCTATAGCTTTACCAGCGCATAGTGAGCTTGAGGTGATACGTCAACAAGATGATTTAGTCTTAGATGAAAAGCCAGGCTTTAATGTAGGGTTTTGGGCGTTTAATACATCTACCCCCCCATTTGATAATCCACTGGTGCGAAGGGCATTAGGCATGGCAATTGATAAAAACGCCCTGATTGAAGCCATTTATTTTAATAGTGCCGTTGAAGCAAAAAATATTGTTCCTCGCACATCGTGGGCATTTCAAGCTGATGTTAGGCCTCTTAGTTACAATCCGATTGCGGCAAAAAAGTTATTACGTGAGCAAGGCGTCCCAGAGGGCTTCTCAATGACGGTCTGGGCGATGCCCGTGCAACGCGCTTATAATCCCAATGCCATGAAAATGGCTGAATTAATTCAAGCATATCTTCAAGAAGTTGGCATAAAAGTTAATATTATAAGCTACGAATGGTCAACATTTAGAGAGCGTTTAACCGAAGGGCTACATGACTCTGTTTTAATTGGCTGGTCAGCAGATAATGGCGATCCAGATAATTTTTACCGTCCACTTTTATCCTGTTCAGCTATCAAGTCAGGTACTAACAGAGCAATGTGGTGTTCAGACGAATATGACTCATTGATAAATGAAGCTTTAGACTACACCGACATTAGCGAACGGACCTACTTTTATGGCAAAGCCAATGAACTTTTGGCTGAAAAACTGCCTTTAATTCCCATAGCTCATGCATCTCGCTATCAAGCACATAGGAAAAATTTGGACGGGTTAGTGATTAACCCATATGGCGGTGTGCGTTTTGCTGGAGTAAAGAAGCTCTAATGGCTAATGTATTACTTCGTTATACAAATTTAGTTCTTGTTACTCTTTTTATCTTAAGCTTATTATCTTTCCTCTTGGCTTATTTATTTCCTGGGCAAGCCTTAGAAAACCTTACTGGGCTGAGGTTAGACGAGTTGACGGAATTACAAAATAGTCAAATAAAATACTCTGTAGATGACAATATATTTATCCAATATTCGCATTACATGGGCGAACTATTTTCAGGCAACTGGGGAGTCAGCTTCAATTCAGGTTTACCGCTATATGAAGATGTTGGCCATTACCTTCCTGCTAGCATAGAGTTGAGTTTCTATGCGCTCTTAATATCTTTTTTCATTGGCTTGCCTTTAGGGTTTTTAGCTGCATTGCGTCATCATAAACTTACCGATTACAGCTTGCTGTCGGTGAGCTTATTGGGCTATTCCATACCAGTATTTTGGCTAGCTTTGATCATGATACTAGTATTTTCTTTGCAACTAGGGTGGTTTCCATTATCTGGACGGATTAGCTTAATCTTTGAAATTCCAAGCATCACTGGTTTCATTTTAATAGATATTTCATTATCTGATTTTATCGATAAAAAATCAGCATTCATTGATGCTTTGAGACATCTTATTTTACCAACTATATCTATTGCAGTTGTCACCACAACCATGATATTTCGAATTACAAGACGCTCGGTAATTGAAACGCTAAATAGCGAGTTTATCTTAGCGGCTTATGCCAGAGGTTTAACACCAAGACAAGTATTAATGCGCCATGGTGTGAGAAATGCGCTCATGCCAATATTGCCACTACTAGCTATGCAATTTCCGACTTTACTAACCAACGCCATGATAGTAGAAAGTATCTTTTCTTGGCCAGGTATAGGCAGTTGGCTTATTCAGGCTATTTATCAACAAGATTACCCCGCAATAAGAGCAGGAATGTTAGCTGTATCTGTTTTAGTTGTTATCTTCACTATGTCTATTGATCTTATTATTCGTCTAACTGATCCAAGACGCAGAAGGGCTGAACGTGTCGCAATCTAGTTTATATCAGGGAGAACATCATCCCTCACCACTGCAGTACACTTGGATGGAATTCAAAAACAATCATATTGCTGTCGCAGGATTATTTTGTTTCGCATTTTTTCTAATCATTACTATCTTTTGCCCATTATTAGCGCCCTTTGACCCGAATATGCAACAAATAGGTGACTTAATGATACCCCCAGCTTGGCATCCCAATGGTGGTATAAGCCATGTATTTGGAACTGATGCCTTAGGCCGTGATTTATTATCTAGAATTATCTATGGCTGTAGGATGACCTTCGGTATTAGTTTGATGTTGGTGATAGTCGCAATGCTTCTGGGTGTTGGTTTAGGTGCACTAGCGGGAATGAGTAAAGGATTCCGCTCAAGTTTTCTTAATCATACTTTAGACTCCATTCAAGCTATCCCAACACTGCTTATCGCCATCATTATTATTGCCATTTTAGGTCCAGGATTAGTCAATAGCATGTGGGCGATAGCTCTGGCACTGATACCTCAGTTTATGCATCAAACTCGCGACTTTGTAAGAGATGAATTATCTAAAGAATATATTATGGCGGCTAAACTCGACGGTGCCAGTAAAGCACACATCTTTACCCACTCCATAATGCCGAATATGGGTGAGATGTTAGTGGTTCAAGCCACCTTAGCCTTATCAATTTCTATTCTAGACATTAGCGCTTTGGGATTTCTCAAATTAGGTGCACAGGCACCCTCTTCAGAACTAGGTGCAATGTTATTGGAGGGTATTGAAGTGGTTTACATTGCTCCTTGGACGATTGCTCTGCCCGGTGGGGCATTGTTTATGATGATAATTTCTATCAACTTAGTGGGTGATGGTTTGCGCTCAGCACTTAGAAATAGGTTATTACACTAATGGTCTTGCTTGATATCAAAAACCTAACCTTAGAAATTGATATATCAGCAGGATGGGTAAAGGCACTTGATAAAATAAACATGGTGATCCACGAAGGTCAAATTCATGCCTTGGTTGGTGAGTCAGGATCAGGGAAAAGCTTAATAGTCAAAGCCATTGTTGGGGCACTACCTAAGCGCTGGCGAATTACTGCTGACCGTATGACATGGAAAGGACAAAACCTATTAACAATGTCTGCGAAAGCTAGGCGAAAGCTTATTCGTAAAGATATATCAGTGATCTTTCAAAACCCTATTGAGTCACTCGATCCATCTTTGACCCTAGGTCAGCAGCTAAAAGAAATGCTTCCAAGAGACAAATTAACTAAAACGTGGTTTTGGCAGCGCAACGACGAAAAACAAGCATTGGCAATTAAACTTTTGCATCAAGTAGGCATTAAAAATCACCAACTATGTCTAACTAGTTATCCTCATCAAATTGCCAATGATGTGGTCCAAAAGTTTATGATTGCAATGGCGCTGGCATCTGAGCCTAGATTAATTATTGCTGATGATCCCACTAGAGGTATGGAAGTTACCTCAAAGATACAAATATTAAAGTTACTCAGTAGAGTTAATCAAGTAAAAGGTATGAGCGTTCTGTTTGTTAGCCACGACTTATTAGCTATATCCAGTATGGCCAGTTATATGACTGTTTTATATTGTGGGCAAACAATTGAAAGTGGTGATTTAAAACAACTACGAAAACGTGCTTTTCATCCCTACACTCAGGCGCTATTAGATAGCGCACCTAGCTTTCGCAAAGACCTCCCACCCAAATCACCTCTTAGCTCATTAGATGGCACTATCCCTACTCTGCATCATTTACCTATAGGCTGCAGATTAGGCCCAAGGTGCCCGAGAGCTCGCAAAGAGTGTGTAGCAACACCTCAAATTAGACGGGTTCATACGCATTTCTACAGTTGTCACTTTCCTCTTCATTGGGATGCCAAGTAATGGATCTTATCAATGTTGAAGCTTTAACCTTTCAAAATAAAACAAAAAGCATGTGGTCAAAAAGCGAAGTGACTTTTGATTTAGGACCAGTCAGTTTTAATGTTAAAGCAGGCGAAACTTTAGCTATTGTCGGTAATAATAGCTCAGGTAAGTCCTTGTTGGCTAAACTACTTGTAGGTTTAGAAACACCTAAAAGTGGAAAGATATTTATGAATGGAGTGGAACTAAATAAATCAAATATTAATGTAAGATGTCATGATATTAGAATGATTTTTCAAAATAGTCATGAATCACTCAATCCTGGGTTGACATTGGGCTCCATACTGGAAGAACCGTTGCGTCTCAACACTAAACTTAATGGTCAACAGCGCAAGTCGCTAATAGAGCAGACTCTTAGGAAAGTGGGATTAATGGCAGAACATCAGTTTTTTTATCGGCATATGTTGTCTGACGGACAACGCCAAAGAATAGCCTTAGCCAGAGCTCTAATACTGAACCCCAAAGTGATTGTTGCAGATGAACCCTTTGCAGCGTTAGACCCATCTGTTCGCTCTCAAGCCGTGAACCTTCTAATGAAATTGCAGCGTGATTTAGGGCTAGGTTTTATCTTTATTTCCCACAATCTAGGTATTGTTAGACATATATCTGACAAAGTGATCATCATGAAAGCTGGAAAAGTAGTAGAATCAGGGAAAACTGATGTAATCTTTAACTGGCCTAAGAATGAATACACTAAAAAATTAGTTGATTCTCATCAGGCATTAATTAATGGACAAAACAGTCAACGCTGAAAAATGTCAGAACTGATAGCGCTAAATAAAACGACTACTTAACACCATCGAGCTATATTATCCTACTAAGGCCAACAATATACCAGCAGCCACAGCCGAGCCTAATACACCGGCTACATTAGGCCCCATAGCATGCATCAGTAAGAAGTTATGATGATTTGCTTCCAGTCCAACCTTATTCACCACTCTGGCTGCCATAGGCACTGCAGATACGCCAGCAGCACCAATCAATGGATTGATTTTTTGACTACTCAGCTTACTCATTGCTTTTGCCATTAATATACCTGCTGCAGTACCAATAGAGAAAGCTATAGCACCCAGCGCCAAAATACCTAAGGTTTCAACAGTTAAAAATTTATCAGCCGATAATTTAGAACCAACGGCTAACCCCAAAAAGATTGTCACAATATTGATCAGTTCGTTTTGAGCGCTGTTACTTAACCTATCGACTACACCTGACTCTTTCATTAAATTACCTAGACAGAACATTCCAACCAAAGGAGTGGCAGTAGGTAAAAACAGAAGACAAAGAAAAAGTACCGCTAGGGGAAAAATTATTTTCTCTCGCTTAGATACTATCCTAAGTTGAGGCATTTCTATTTTTCTTTCTTCTTCGCTAGTTAATAAGCGCATGATAGGAGGCTGAATAATAGGCACTAAAGCCATATATGAATAAGCGGCAACCGCAATAGCGCCAAGAAGATCAGGCGCTAACTTAGAGGCTAAAAATATCGCTGTAGGCCCATCAGCACCACCAATAATAGCGATGGCAGCTGCATCTTGCAGTGAAAACTCGAAGCCGGGCACCATGTTTAAGGCGATAGCGCCAAATAATGTACCGAAAATGCCAAATTGTGCTGCAGCACCCAATAACAACATTCTAGGGTTGGCAATCAATGCGCTAAAGTCTGTCATAGCTCCCACCCCCATAAAAATAAGCAAAGGGAAGACTCCTGTACCTATACCCACATCATAAATAAGGTAAAGTAATCCACCTGGTTCACTAAAACCAGCCAACGGAATGTTGGTCAAAACTGCACCAAAACCAATAGGTAGAAGTAGCAACGGTTCAAACTTTTTAACAATAGCTAAATAAAGTAATAATGCGCCAACACTCATCATGATCACCTGACCTAACTCGAAGTGAGCCAGAGAGGTGCTTTGCCATAATAATTCGAGCTTTCCCATGTGTATTTCTTATCCTATGAACAATAAAGATTGACCCGTTTGCACAACATCACCTTCTTTAGTTAAGATATTGGATACCACACCAGATATAGATGCTCGAATTTCTGTTTCCATTTTCATAGCTTCCATGATGATAACTACGTCACCTGAATTGACTACATCACCGTTTTTGACCAACACTTTAAAAATGTTTCCTGTCAATGGTGAGTTTAATGCTTGGCCTGACTCAGAAGGTGCTCTATTTGCTTGTGGCTCAGGTAAAGAATGAGGCGCAGCTTGCACATTTGTTAATTCACCACTTTGAGCAACCTCGACCTCAAATATTTGACCGTCAACACGAACAGAATATGCCACCGCACCTGGGTTTTGTGATTTAGGTGGAACCACAGTATTTGTGACAACGTGTGATGTTTCAACAGGTGCAGGCTCGAATGCATCAGGGTTATTTCTATTTTTAAGAAACTTTAAGCCAATTTGTGGAAATAACGCATAAGTCAGCACGTCATCGACCAAATCATCTGCTGTTTGGATAGATTCTTTTTTGGCAATATTTTTAAGTTCGGTGGTAAGCGCAACCAGCTCGTCTTCTAGTAAATCTGCTGGGCGACATGTAATGGCATCTTTACCATCTAATACACGTAGTTGTAGTTTTCTGTTAACGGGTGCAGCAGTCGCACCATATTCACCTTTAAGAACACCTGCGGTTTCTTTACTGATGCTCTTGTAACGCTCACCTATGATTACGTTAATAACAGACTGAGTGCCGACAATTTGAGACGTCGGTGTTACCAAAGGAATAAAACCAAGATCTTCTCTTACTTTTGGAATTTCAAGAAGCACCTCATCCATTTTATCTTCAGCACCCTGCTCTTTTAATTGGCTTTCCATGTTAGTCAGCATGCCACCAGGAACCTGTGCTATTAGAATACGTGCGTCAACACCTTTAAGGCTGCCTTCGAACTGTGCATACTTTTTACGCACCTCACGGAAGTAACTAGCAATCTCAGTAAAAGCAGGTAATGCCAAACCGGTGTCACGCTCTGTACCTTCGACAATAGACACGATAGTTTCTGTCGCCGTATGACCATAAGTCATACTCATTGAGGAAATAGACGTATCTATTATATCAATACCCGCATCAATCGCTTTTTGGTAGGTAGCTGTGCTCAAGCCAGTTGTTGCATGACAATGCATGGCAATAGGCACATCGATGGATTCTTTTAATCTTGTCACCAACTCTTCGCATTCGTAAGGTTTGAGTAAACCAGCCATATCTTTTATACAAATTGAATGCACGCCCATATCTTGTAATTCGTTGGCCATATCTAACCACGTTTGCAAGGAATGAACAGGTGACACAGTGTAAGACATGGTTCCTTGAGCATGTGCACCTTGTTTAATGGCCGCCTTAACCGCAGTTTGTAGATTACGAATATCGTTCATCGCATCAAATATGCGGAAAACATCAACGCCATTCGCGTGGGCTCGCTCCACAAACTTTTCAACCACATCATCGGCATAGTGGCGATAACCTAGAAGATTCTGGCCACGCAACAGCATTTGTTGCTTAGTTTTAGGCATGGCCTTTTTAAGCTGACGAATACGCTCCCATGGATCTTCTCCCAAATAGCGAATACAAGCATCAAACGTTGCCCCACCCCAAGTTTCTAGAGACCAATAACCAATATCATCTAATTTACTTGCAATAGGTAACATGTCTTCCAGACGCATTCTGGTCGCAAACAATGATTGGTGAGCGTCACGCAATACAACATCTGTAATTGCTAATGGTTTACGCATGGTGATACGTCCTTAAAATATTAAACTAGTGTGACTTTCTATGCTCAGTGATAGCGGTACTTATTGCAGCTATCACTTTTGGTGACACGCCTTGGTTTTTAGGTAAAGTGCTGTGACTGAACGTTGTTTGGTTTTGTATAGCCTTTAGCGACTCATCAGGAAAAAATTTGTTTATCCAAGCAATCAGAGTAATTGCACCAATTAGCGTTGATAAAAACAAAAATACCACTACCATTCCAACTAATAATAAATTGGCGGCTTCAGCAAGAGCAATTGCGACTTCAGGTTGCATACAAACGTTATCTTAATTATGAAATCTTAATAAGTGATAAGTACCATGCAGCCTGATAAAACACAACAAAACGACAAGAGGAAAAGTGCATAAAGAATAAGAAAATATTCGGATATAGTGAATATTTACCCAAGCATGCTAAATCATTAACAAGCGACTTACATAGAAATTTACAAGCCACTAAAACAATTTAATCCAATTAGCTAAACATTAACGACAAAAGTAATCTTCTAAAAACAAAAAAGCCTACAGATAAATCTGTAGGCTTTTAATGTGTGGTGCGCGTGGAAGGATTCGAACCTCCGACCACCTGGTTCGTAGCCAGGTACTCTATCCAGCTGAGCTACACGCGCTTAAACTGTTTGCTATAGAAGTATATACAAAACCTTCTAAAAAATCTCTAAATATGGTGCGCGTGGAAGGATTCGAACCTCCGACCACCTGGTTCGTAGCCAGGTACTCTATCCAGCTGAGCTACACGCGCAATACTGTTATAACAAAAAACCCAATGGCGGAGAGGGAGGGATTCGAACCCTCGGTACGAATAAACGTACGGTTCCTTAGCAGGGAACTGGTTTCAGCCACTCACCCACCTCTCCGGAACTTGAATCTTATACACATCTTCGGATGTTGGCCTGTTCGACTAACCTAGATTAACTACCTACACCGCAAGCTTTTAGGCCCTTGACTTAAGATTAACCTCTCCTAAATGAGGAGCAGGATTCTACCGATCCACATGAGTATGTCAAACACTTTTTATGAAGTTAATGATGGCTTGCTGGCATTTTAAACGATTATTGATTAAGTGCTTATTATTTGTCAGATATGAACAATGTCACATATTAATCTAAGCTAAAAACAAGACATAAAAAAAGCTGGTTCCCCAGCTTTTTTTATGTCCAACCCCGACTAGTTTTCGTCAGTACTTTCTACACTTTCATGGGCAGCAAGTTGAACATTCTTTTCAGCTTGGATACGCATATAAATTTCTTCACGATGCACAGATATTTCCTTTGGCGCATTCACACCAATTCTTACCTGATTACCTTTTACACCTAATACTGTTACGGTGACGTCATCACCGACCATTAGGGTTTCTCCAACACGACGAGTTAAAATTAGCATTCTTTTGCTCCTTTATCCGTTAAAATTACTATTCCATCACTAAAGTTAGTGTAAATCAGCAGCGTAGCCAGAAGATTTACCCAATCGGTTTTTCCCTATTTTTGTTGTCACCACAAAAAACAACCGAAAAATTCTCATCTTTTTATTTCTACTTTCATATTATATTATTTATAACTTTTCTTGTAACCAATCTTGCACTGAACTGATGGCTGAGTCTAAGTTTTGCGGTTGAGTTCCGCCTGCCTGAGCCATATCAGGGCGACCTCCTCCTTTACCGCCAACCTGTTGAGCAACAAAGTTGACCAACTCCCCTGCCTTAACCCTAGACACTAAGTCCTTGGTCACACCAACAATCAAGCTTACTTTACTATTTTCAGCTATGCCCAAAACAATTATTGCACTACCTAACTGGTTCTTAAAGTCATCGACCATATTTCTAAGAGCTTTAGCTTCGATGCCTTGCAATACTACAGACAATACTTTCACATCTTTTATTTCATATACTTCGGCCAACACGTCTGTCGTAGCTTTACTGGCAATTTGTAGTTTAAGCTTTTCTAATTCTTTCTCTATTATTTTATTCTGCTCTAACACATGTTGAATACGAGCGGGTAAACCTTGTGGATCTGTTTTTAATAAACTAGCAATTTGGCTGATTTGTTGGAATTGGCTTTGAACTGCATCTAACGCTTTTCTCCCAGTGACAGCTTCTAATCTTCTGACACCTGCAGCAATACCGCCCTCTGAAACAATCTTAAAGAATCCAATATCACCAGTTCTATTAACATGCGTACCGCCACAAAGTTCCATTGAAAATTCTCCCATAGATACTACGCGAACATCTTCTGAATACTTTTCACCAAATAACGCCATTGCACCTGCAGACTTAGCTTCGTCCAAATTCATTAATTTGGTATCAAGGCTGTGGTTGGCACGAATTTGCTCATTAACTAACTTTTCAACACTTTTAAGTTCCTCATTGGTAACAGCTTCAAAATGTGAAAAATCAAAACGAAAACGCTCGTCCGATACCAATGAACCTTTCTGGTTTACATGCTCGCCCAAAACTTGTTTTAAAGCAGCATGCATAAGATGCGTAGCACTGTGATTTAATTTTATGGCTTCACGGCGCTCAATATCAAACTCAGCTTGCACAACATCACCCAACTTAAAGTCTGAATGAGACGTCCCCTTGTGAGCAATTGCATTACCCAACTTAATCGTGTCTGTGACTTTAAAGCTGCCATTAGCTGTTTTAATTTCCCCAGAATCTCCAGTTTGGCCACCTGATTCAGCATAAAAAGGGCTCTTATCGAGAACAATAATACCCTCATCACCTTTAATTAATTGTTCTACTTCGTGACCGTCAACAAACAACTCAATAATTCTAGCTGTATTAGTTTTGTGATCATAACCAGTAAATTCAGAAGTACAATTAGACTTTAGTCGCTCATTGTAATCAGTATCAAATTGGCTAGCTTGTTGCGCGCGTTTACGCTGAGCATCCATAGCGACTTGAAAACCTTCTTCGTCAATACGAAGTTCTTTTTCACGGGCCACATCATTGGTTAAGTCCGCAGGGAAACCATAGGTATCGTAAAGCTTAAATACTAATTCTCCTGGCACTACATCTGATGTCAATTGATTAAGTGCATCGTTAAGGATACTCATGCCACGTTCAAGGGTTCGAGAAAACTGTTCTTCTTCAGTTTTTAATACTTTTTCTATAAGTGAGCGATTGGCAGTTAGCTCTGGGTAAGCTTCAGACATTTGTGACTCCAATGACTCCACCAGACGATAGAAAAAAACATCACTGGCACCAAGTTTATTACCATGTCTGACTGCCCTGCGAATAATACGTCTTAAAACATACCCTCTGCCTTCGTTTGAGGGAATAATACCGTCACAAATTAAGAAACAACAAGAGCGGATATGATCTGCAATAACACGTAAAGACTTATCTTGTTTGTCCTGTGTTCCAATAATATTGGCAGTGGCATCAATCAAATTTTGAAAAATGTCAATTTCATAATTACTATGCACGTTTTGTAAAATGGCTGAAATACGCTCTAAACCCATACCCGTATCAATAGAAGGCTTGGGTAATAGCTGCATGGTTCCATCACTTTGACGATTAAACTGCATAAAGACCAGATTCCAGATTTCAATAAACCTATCACCATCTTCTTCCGGGGTTCCCGGTGGTCCACCCCAGATATGTTCTCCGTGATCATAGAAAATTTCTGAACAAGGACCACAAGGGCCAGTATCGCCCATAGACCAAAAATTGTCTGAAGTACTAATACGAATAATTTTTTCTTCTGAAACACCTATTTTGTTTGCCCAAATATCAAAGGCTTCTTCGTCATCGTGGTAAATAGTGACCAGCAATTTATCCTTAGATAGATTTAATTCTTTAGTCAAAAAGTCCCAGGCATACTGAATAGCATCAGCTTTAAAATAATCACCAAAACTAAAATTACCTAACATTTCGAAGAAAGTATGATGGCGAGCGGTATAACCTACATTTTCGAGATCATTATGTTTACCACCCGCTCGCACACAGCGTTGAGACGATGTAGCCTTATTATAACTACGGGTTTCTGTACCTAAAAACACATCTTTAAACTGGTTCATACCTGCATTTGTAAACAAAAGCGTCGGATCGTTTGTAGGAACTAAAGATGAACTGGATACTTTTTGATGTCCTCTTGCGGCAAAAAAGTCTAAAAATGCACACCGGATCTCGGCGGTTGTTTTACTCATTTACGATCCTGAAATATTAATGATTAATGGAGTTAAAATATGCTCAAAACAACATAAAAACTGCGAATGTTGCCAAAGATATCAGTTTAGAGAACTTTTGTTAAGGTTAGTGTTTACACTTAATAGCGTTAATCTTTTGATGACTCAATCGCATAGCAAATTTGTTCATGGGTAAAACTACGATAATATAAAGATTGCGATTATTTCTGTCTTATTACCTATCTGCAGCAGGCGTAGCTCCATATTTTTTTCAAACACTTTTACATCTAACTCAAACCAATCGATAATAAGTTCATTCATTGCTGCAGCAAAAATTTCAAGAGAGTTTAGATGTTATTTTAATTCATTGCCTATTATGAATTCGCCTATGCCTTTATTCAAACGACCTCACATCAAAAATCCAGCAAACCTCACATTATTTTGCAGATTATTCTGATTAAATTTATCTATCCATTCGACGCACAGATGACGCTCAATATCACGTAACAACAGCTTATTGAGAAATTCGTATTGATTGTGATCTCGCCCAGCAAGCCAGCTATTAATGGTATATTTAATGATCTTAACTTCATTTTCTGCCATATTAGGATAATAAATTTAGCAAAACATTAGACCCAACATTGTCAATATCAAGCTCAGAATATACTTTCAAATTTAGCACCTCAATTGAAGAAGTGAGTCAAACAGTTTGGGATAATTTAGCTGATGGCAATAGTCCATTTTGCCAATACCATTTCTTGCATGCCTTAGAAACCTCTGGCTCGGTAGGCGGAAAATCTGGGTGGCAGCCTTTTCATTTAGTAATCTATCAAAATTCTGAGCCTGTTGGCATTTTACCCTTATACAAAAAAACACATAGTTACGGCGAATATGTATTTGATTTTGCTTGGGCAAACACTTATCGGCAATATAGCGTTAACTATTACCCTAAATTAGTGGCCGCCATACCTTTTACGCCTGTGACTGGGGCAAGGTTAATGCTCAACGCTACAATAGATAGACAGCAACTGATACCTATTCTATGCCAAGAAATCACCAATCAATTAACATTGTTTGGCATGTCTTCTATGCATTGGTTATTTGTGGAACAAGATATTAGCCAAACACTGCATGAGCATCACCAAATACAACGTAAAACCGTTCAATTTGAATGGTTCAATCGTCAATATTCGTCGTTTGATGATTATTTGACACATTTTAATTCGCGCAAAAGAAAGAATGTTAGAAAAGAGCGCATTAAAATTACAACTGAAGGTATAAAAGTTGTTAGGTTGTATGGGGAAGGTTTGACTGAAAATAACATGCGTTTTTTTTATGATTGTTACAAACAAACCTATCTAAAGCGTAGTGGTCATGATGGTTATTTAACCGAAGACTTTTTCCAGAAAATTTTTAGAAATTTACATCAGAACTTAATGCTAGTCATTGCTTTAAAAGACAATACACCCATTGCTAGCGCTCTATTTGTATTTGATAAAAATCAACTTTGTGGTCGATACTGGGGGGCTTTAGAAGATATAGATAACTTACATTTTGAATGTTGTTACTACCAAGGTATTGAATTTTGCATTGAAAGAAACATTGCTAAATTTAACCCGGGTACGCAGGGAGAACATAAAATATTAAGGGGCTTTGAACCA
>Ga0075467_10002842_pt1 | contig 13502 bp, 13 predicted proteins | sample DEB08_DNA_9_FD_75067 | JGI IMG/M metagenome (GOLD analysis project Ga0075467, IMG submission 75067) | Aqueous microbial communities from the Delaware River and Bay under freshwater to marine salinity gradient to study organic matter... | ecosystem: Environmental > Aquatic > Marine > Coastal ...
CATCCCATTTAACGTCCATACCAATTTTGGCAAATATTGTGACTATGCCGGTATCTTGGCAGATTGGCCGAAGCCCCTCAGCGCACATACGCGAATTAATTAGAATTTGCGCCATCGCATCCTTCGCGGCTTGCGACTCTTCTCGTTTATACGCGTTGTGCATCGCGTCAATAAAATCTTTAGGGTGATAGTAAGAAATGAACTGCAGCGCGTCAGCAACGCTGTCAATCAAATCGTCTTGCTTGATAGTAGTCATAGTCTTGTCTTGGAGTGAACGATCTAGAAAATTGTGCACTAAATCGTATTTAAATTAGAGCCGCATTGGAAAATCAGTATCTCACTAGTTTAGCAAAACCTGAGCGCTTTTGGTTGTTGCATCAACATAAAGCAGCGAGAAAGCGATAGACTCTTGTTAAGTTACATGATTTATTGCACCGATAGGACTGAATTCGTTCAAGTTTTAGGCTAGAATCGACGGTTCGTTTTGACTCAAGCACACTAGCAAACATAACCAGATGCGCACTACCAAGTTTTTACTTTCGACACTTAAAGAAACTCCGGCTGATGCTGAAATTATCAGTCATCAACTCATGTTGCGCGCTGGCATGATCCGCAAAGTTGCCGCTGGCATCTATACATGGTTACCGGTTGGCTTGCGAGTAATGCGTAAGGTAGAAAATATTGTTCGCCAAGAAATGGACAAGACTGGCGCGCAAGAGGTACTGATGCCATCGGTTCAGCCTGCTGAACTCTGGCAGGAATCGGGCCGTTGGGAAATGTACGGTGGTGAATTGCTGCGCATGAAAGATCGTCACGGTCGAGATTTTGCTTACGGCCCGACGCACGAAGAAGTAATCACTTCATTAATGGCCAATGAGATTCGCAGCTATAAACAATTACCGGCAAATTTCTATCAAATACAAACTAAGTTTCGTGATGAACGTCGCCCTCGCTTTGGCGTGATGCGCGCACGTGAGTTCATTATGAAGGACGCCTACTCGTTCCACTTAGATCAAGCGAGCCTGCAACAAACGTACGATGTGATGTACCAAGCATACACCGATATCTTCAACCGTTTAGGCTTAGGCTTTCGAGCAGTAGATGCTGATAACGGCAGTATCGGTGGAAACGCCTCTCACGAGTTTCACGTATTAGCTGACTCTGGTGAAGACGCCATTGCAGTATGTGACAAATACCAATACGCCGCTAACGTCGAGCTGGCTGAAGCCTTACAGCTTGGTGGCGAGCGGCCGACCGCTAGCCAGGAAATGTCACGAGTTGATACACCTGGGCAACATACGATAGCTGCGATCTGCGATTTTTTAAGTGCCCCAATTGAAAGCACGATCAAAACATTGCTTGTTAAGGGCGAAGAAAAAGACTCGGTTGTCGCCTTAGTGCTACGTGGTGACCATGATCTAAACGAATTAAAGGCAGAGAAACATCCTTTGGTTGCCTCACCATTAACATGGGCAAGCGATGAAGAAGTTCAATCTGCGGCTGGGTGTGCGCCGGGCTCGATCGGCACCGTCGGCTTGCAGCTAACCGTGATAGCTGATCGTTCAGCGGTTAACTTAGCCAACTTTATATGCGGCGCAAATCAAGACGATGTTCACCTTACTGGAGTGAACTGGGGCCGCGACTGCGCGGAGCCAATCGAATTCGATTTACGTATGGTGGTCGAGGGAGATTTTTGTTCCCGTTCAACTGATCAATCAGACGATTCTCGCGTCTCTATTAGTCGCGGTATCGAGGTTGGTCATATATTTCAGCTCGGCACCAAATACAGTGAAGCGATGAAAGCCACTTGTTTAGATAACAACGGCAAGGCCGCATTAATGCCGATGGGTTGCTATGGCATAGGTGTATCCCGCATTGTTGCAGCGGCGATTGAACAAAATAATGATGCTCGCGGAATAATTTGGCCTGATGCGATTGCGCCTTTTCAGATCGTGATCACCCCAATTGGCTATAAAAAATCAGACAAAGTGAAAAATTTCTGCGACCAGCTATATCAACAGTTAAGCGCATTGGGAGTTGAAGTATTACTCGACGACCGCAACGAGCGGCCGGGCATTATGTTCGCTGACGCTGATCTTATCGGCATACCGCATCGTGTTGTCGTTGGTGAGAAAAGCCTAGATAAAGGTCAAGTCGAATATAAGAACCGTCGAGCTGAGGCAGCAGAAGATATTGCCCAAGATACCATTCTAGATTTTTTAAAAGGTGCCTTGCTTTCAGCAAGCGTCGCTGACTAGGTCGCCACTTAAACTATGACCATTTTGTCTCTTTCGAGCTACTCTAATTTATCCTCGCGGCTAGTCCTATCGCTGGGCTTATTGATTGCAAGCGCAATCCCGGCAAAGGCTAACGGCATTGATCCTCACTTGATTCAAGCTCTTAAGCAAGCGACACACGATATCCAAGAACGCCGAATCGATCTAGATGCTCTAACCTGGTTATCGAACATGTCGGAGAAGCTCGAACGCCGTATACCAGACCCCTATTACCGCATACGCTTACTTAAAGCCGTGGCAGCAGAAGCTGAGCGTGCCGGCTTGGACCCGCAACTAGTGCTTGCCGTAATCGATATTGAAAGTAATTTTGATCGACACGCACTATCGCATGCCGGAGCACAAGGCTTGATGCAAGTAATGCCGTTTTGGAAAGAAGTTTATGGCAACGTCGAAGACGACCTGTACAACCCGCTGGTAAGCCTTCGTTATGGCTGTACAATTTTGCGCCACTATATGGACAAATACCCTGACCCCACTCGGGCGCTGGCGGCTTATAATGGTTCCTTAGGTCGAGACGTTTACCCAAATAAAATATTCAAGCGCAAAGCAAGTAACTGGCAATATAAGGAAGATCGATATTCTCGAAGCTTTGACAAGCGAAACGTTGCCAGCGCCAGAGGGTCAATCAGCGATCAGCTGAGTCTGAACTAGCTAAGTTCGAAGTAGCTAAGTTCGAAGTAGCTTCGACCACCTGACGATCTGAAACAGTAGCGTCAACATCGTTGGTTTTATCGAGCTCTTCGTTATCAGCCTCTCTGTTATCAGCCTCTCTGTTATCGGCCTCTCTGTTATCGGCCTCGTGATGGCTAAGATTACTTTCTAGGCGATCAATAACGGTATGTTCTAGCAATCTCTTTTGTTGCAATACCGCGACTACCTCAGCACCAATCAATGCGACTACCCAAGACAGATAGATCCAAATCAAAAAGATTGGCAAGGTAGCCAAAGCGCCATAAACGACTTCATAATCACCGAAATTTTTCAAATAAGCCTGAAAAACACGCTTGGTCGTCTCAAACAATACAGACGCAACGGCGGCTCCCACTAAGCCATGCATTAAACTGACCTGCACATTTGGCATCACCAAATAAAGCAGTAAAAATGCCAACATCATCAATACGATCGGCACAATCACCTCACCAATTGTGGCGACCTGACCGGTAAACATCGACAGTGAGGTAACATAGGCCGACATCGTAAGGCTCGCGCCCATCAAAAATGGGCCAAGCGTCACCAGCGACCAATAGACAGTAAGCTTAGCCGACAAAGAGCGGCCATCTTCAACCCCCCAGATGTCATTAAATGATGTTTCGATATTAGATAATAAAAGTAACGCTGTGAGAAAAAAGGCACCTGTTCCAATGGCCGTCAGTTGCCCCGCCCGACTAGCAAACTCATCAATGTAGAGCTTTATATCAATGCCGGAGGTAGGCACTAAAAATTGGTAAATGAAGTCTTCAACTAAACTTCCCATTTCATCGAACGACGAAAGCACCGCTAAGGCTATCGCCATCATTGGCGCTAACGCCAACAGCGAACTAAACGCAAGAGACGCTGCGTGCCGAGGTAGGCGATCAGAGCGAAAACGCTGAATAACGGCAATCGGCACCTCAAACAGTTGTGTTAGCTTAGCCTTTATCGAATAATCGCCCATAGAATGTCACTGGAGAATTAAATTGGAAATTACGATCTATCATAACCCAAGGTGCTCGAAGTCGCGCCAAACATTGGCACTTCTAGAAGAAAATGGAGTTAGCCCAATTATCGTCGACTATTTACAAGCCCCACCAACGCACCAACAACTAGACAGCATTCTCAGGGGCTTAGAAATGCAGCCCCGAGAACTGATGCGCAAAGGTGAGGTGCTTTACAAAGAACTAAAGCTGAAAGACGAAGCATTGAGCCGTGACCAATTAATCGATGCAATGGTACAAAACCCCAAGCTGATTGAGCGTCCTATTGTGATCGCTGGGAATGAAATTATTATTGGCCGGCCTCCCGAAAATGTACTCACTATCTTACCGTAACGGCAGAGGTATAGACCTGAGCACGGTAAGACCCGTGCAAGGTAAAACCTAAGCAACATAAAACCTAAGCAATATAAAACCAGAGCAAGCCAAATCCGTAGCGCCAGCTACCTATTTTTGAGTAACTAAACCTCATGAACACCTTGATTGTGTACGACAGCCGACTTGGTTCGGTACAAAAGATGGCCCGCCTTATCGCCAGAGGTGTTGAATCTATCGAAGGCTGTAATGCCGTAGTCCGCTGTGTGCCAAGTGTGTCGGTGGAACCTGAGGAAAAAAGTCAGCCAGAATATGGCGACCTATTCGTCGAGCTTGCCGATCTAGAACAATGCGACGCATTGATAATCGGTAGCCCAACTCGTTTCGGTAATATGTCGGCGTCGATGAAATATTTTTTAGACAGCACCAGTTCACTTTGGATGGCGGGCACGTTAAGCGGTAAACCGGCCGCAGTTTTCACCTCCAGCTCGTCAATGCATGGCGGCCAAGAGTCAACTTTACTGTCAATGCTCAACCCGCTACTGCACCATGGAATGCTCCTGAGTGGCCTACCCTATACCGAACACGCACTAAGCAAAACTACGACCGGCGGCACACCTTATGGTGCTAGCCACGTAGCAGGGCCGGCTAATAGCAACCCGATTTCGGACGATGAGAAAACATTATGCATTGCGCTAGGAAAACGAGTTTCGAGATTTGCTCTGGCTTTGAAAAACGCCTGAGGCTGCGAGAAGCTCACTAATATCGCGATGAAAAGCACTCAATCTTTAAGCCCAACATGACTGGTTCATTTTCAGCACCAGTCATCTTTCAATATCACGCTGCATATGCCCAAGATAGCGAGCATCTTGACCTCAGACGCTCGCGCTAACTAGGAGTCTTGTCAAGACTCCTTAATCTGGCTTTACTCTGGCCTTAATCTGGATTTACTCTGCCGGTTTTGGATTATTCTCTGGCAAGTGCACAGATAGCTGAGGGAATGGGATGCTCCAGTCGTTTTCGCTGCACACGATCACGCATGCACGCTGAATTCTGCGCTTGATCTTATTGTAATCTCCAGCCGCTTCAGGTTGAAATGTAGCCAGCATTAGATAGTTAAGTGATGAATCGCCCGCGGATTCAAAATCAGCGTTAACGTCGATCACGTGCTTTTCAAAGGCAGTACCTTCAAACGATCGTTTAATACCAGCGCTAAAGGCTTTTTCAATCTTCGTAACATCCTCACGCTGAGTGGCGTAGTCAATACCGAACACAACAGATATTCGAAACGTCTTGGCTCGCGACAAGTTAGGGTAACCAGCACTATAGTAGTCCGCGGTAGGCATAAAACCGCTTACTGAGTCCAGATCTCTTAGCTCTATCACATCTACTGTCTGATGAACGACCTGGTGCGGAGAATCTCCACCAACCAGCACCCAATCTCCCTCAGAGCTCGGAAACCATGTTTCATCAACCGCCGGCCGAGAAATCATATCGTGCATTTGGCTTATCGGCATACGAATAGCGCCTCGAATTTCAGGGTTCACGAAGCGTGAATGCACGTTAATCGAGCTAACTTCCCAAGGCACTCCATTGTAAATAACACGCTCTCGTTCACGCACGCTACCCATATTTAGAAGCAACTTCCCTTCGGCGACATACTTGGGCAGAAGGTTTTTTAGTGCCAATGCGGCGCCAATGAAGACCACCACCATAATCGCAAGTAGTAGCAAATCTTGACGAAAATAAAGCACCATCATTATCGCGACAGCGATCAAAATTCCAGTAAGCAAGCGATAACCATATGATGCGAGACGGTAATGAACCTTAACGCTACGATCTTGGCTTTCGGAGGTTCGCTTGCGAATCAGCCAAAGAATACCTCGCATCAGGATCAAAATGGATATGACCGCAACGACAACATATATTAGCGTCAGCCCCCTGCCGGAGAGAAAGCCGATTACGTTATTTTTTATAATTTCAAGCCAAGGAACATTTTTACCCTCGAGGCTTGATAGTTGAAATTCAGCCAATTGAATCTCGCGCTCTAGGTCTTTTAAGCGGCTATGCCACTGGGCTTCTAGCTCGACTAATTCCTCAGTAACAATATCTGAATTTGCCTCTTGCTTAAGCTTCGCAATTGAATTGAGCGCGTCTTTGGTCGCCTGCTTGGCAAGTTCCTTATCTGAGATAACCCTTCGTAGACTTTCAATTTTTCGCGGCTTTTCGGTCAAACTTTTGACATTTTCGATAAGCGGCTTAACCACCGTAATCAGTTCTTCGCGCCAATCGAACGGCTCGTCCTCAATGCCAAACAATGATAGGTCAACGCCGCCGATCGCTATTTGCTCAAAAGTTTTTTCAAGCATTTCGATTTCGGAATTGATCTCTGCAACCTGAGCCTCAAGGACCTCAGTTTCATTCTCACTAGCTGACTTTAACTCCGTCAGTAAATCACTTCGAGCTGCGACTTTATTCTGCAGAGACAGTTGAATGTCTCGAAGCTGATCCACTGCGTCTAGGCGTCGCTGTTCAGCTTGTTTAAGCTCATTATCGCTTAAGCGATCACCACTTTCTGCCAACTCACTGGCTATCGGCTGAGCTGCTAACGAATCCTCAGCCGCCGTTTGCGCATAGCCGGAAGCCACTGCCGAGCATAGGATGATCGAGGCGATGAGTGTTAGAGCTAGAAACTTCATAGAGATTTACTCGGTCGGATAGGGTGATCTGCCTGTACGCATTAGCCGCGAGACAAAAGCATCAGCAGGTTGGGTGCTAGTGAGTATAGGTGACAACTGATTTATGCCGGATGGCTAGGGTCAAACCGTTCAATAATGAGGTGGCCATACTTAAGAGCGAAGAGGTAGTTATATCGCTCAACAACATTCATCACATTCTTAGTTTCATCTTCACTTGGCGCATAGGCGATCAAAAAGCAGGCACCTTGCTCTGCGTATTTTCGAAATTGATCACTTTTTTTCAGTTCTGAACCTAATACCGCTAGAACACCTTGATTTTCACGCATCTCATCAAGGATTTTCACGAATGCATCCGCATCCATGTAAGTTACTTCCATACTATCGTGACCGCCGGCTAAAAGATCGGTCTGTGCATTTACCGCACTAATTGTATCGTCAAACACGACAACTACATTACCAACCGGTTTGAAAGCACCAAATGAGGTTTGCGGGTCATTTTTATCGAAAGCTTGCATCGTCTCTCCTACGTCTAAATTGATTGTTTTGAAAAGCTAGCTTGGGGCTCAATAGCCTCCCAAAGAATAGCTCGATGAGACCTCAGCATAACCCGCGACAAGACGATAAAGGTTTGCCCCCCAATTGATGCCGAATACTCAGCCAATAACGATCTACTGGCAAGACCCTTCAACCGAAGGTGAAAGGGTTTCAACGACAAGCGGAGGAACATCAGCCAAACAATTTTGCTACAGGTATTTTTATCACCTTGGCGATTCATGCTACGGAACTGAAGTACTCATATTATAAGTCAGCAAAAATGATGCCAATGTAGCTGCGCGACCAGAAAATAAATCATAGGGCCGATTTCCATATCAAAATCAAAAGTTTATCAAATCAGTAAAATTGAAATCGAAACGTTAAAGCCACTTACGAGATGTTGTATAACGTGATTTGCATGCATTAGGGTATATCCACCACCAGATTATTGTTGTTATCCCCAATGCAAACCTGGCGACTCTATTTGAGCGGTCTTATTATCAGCATTTAGGCCGAGTCTACGCCAACTTCTAATTCGTATTTCTGAATTCGGTATCGAAGTGTTTCACGTGTCGCGCCAATCAGATCGGCCGCCTTTGATATATTTTGTTGGCTTACTTTCAGTGCGGTTTCAATAATCTTACGATCCATATCTTCCAACGATGTCTTGCCGTCGAGAGTAAACGAAAGCTGATTAGATTTAACCACATTTAACTGAGCAACGTTATCCGGGCGCCTTTCGACGGCAGCTTGATCAACCACAACTCCGGCATCTAACTGGTCTACCAATAAGTTGTTGTTGAGCTTTAACCAGCTTGTATTTAAGGTATCATTTTGAGCCAATAATACTCCACGTTCCAAGGCATTACGTAATTCACGTATATTGCCGGGCCATTCGTAATCCATTAAATCACGCCAAGCTTGATCGCTAATAACACGAACTTTTTTGCCCGATTTAGCGTTAAGATCAGCGATAATAAGCGGCACTAACTCAATCAAGTCAGACTTATATTCGCGTAGCGCCGGCACTTCAATTTGAAACACGTTTAAGCGATGATAGAGATCTTGCCGAAAATCACCTTCGACCACCATTTTCTCTAGGTTTTGATTGCTTGCGGCAAAAATCTGCACATCGACAGTAATCAAGTGTTCACCACCAACCCTGCGAAAACTTTGCTCTTCAATGGCCTTTAATAATTTGGCTTGGACATCCAACGGCATCTCACCAATTTCGTCAAGAAAAAGCGTGCCGTTGTCTGCTTGCTCCAGCAATCCTCTATGGCGCCCCTTGGCACCCGTGAAGGCACCCGCTTCATGACCAAATAACTGCGATTCAACCAAATCTCGAGGCAAGGCCGCACAGTTCATTTCAATAAAAGCGTGATCCTTGCGTAAGCCATTACTGTGCAATATCCCAGCGGCATGCCCCTTACCTGAACCGGTCTCACCATTAATCATTAAGGTGCTCATCGGAACATTCGACAGCTCTCTAAGCGCCTTCTTGTGCTCGAGCACGACCTTACTCTTACCGACAATAGAATCAAAACTACTTTTCTTCAGATTGTTTGCCGAGTACTCCGCTAAGCGTCGACGCACCATCACCGACCTTATTGCTTTCTTAACCGTAACCTCAACACGCTTCTCGGAGCAAGGCTGCTTAAGGCTTCGATAACTGAGCTCTTCTAAACGTTCAGATAGCTCTGGCGACAGGTCATAGGTAAGAAAAACCCATTCGTGAATCCCTAAAGTCTCTCCTATGCTCTCGAGCATATCCATCTGTTCTTCAGTAAGATCAGGTATATCTACCAGAATGGCACTAGGTCTAACGCCATGGTCATCAATAAGCTGGATTGCAGATGAAACATCTTCCGTAGTGCGCAGATTATAGTGCAGCGAATTAAAATGCGATATCAACTCATGGTGCTCTGAGTCGGGATTTTGAATTAGTAAGAGCGTCGCGGCCATGTTGGTCATATCAGTGTGTCTTTGACAATGAAATAGTACCACTGGCGCCTTCAAAACGCCTAAATTTTAGTGGTCTATCGAATCGAAAAGAACCGCATCTAGGTATAAGTTTCGAGATGGGTCACACTAGCACCGAAACAGATAATCTCATTTAAAGTAGTTTAAACCGCTTGAAGACTGATACAACGGCTAACCATCAAACATTCGGAAACCAACTAATATCGACCTCTCGATAGCGATTGATATAGTCACTAATCGAGGTTAATTTCTCGGCATCAAGCAACTCAACGTGACCCTTGCTTCGCCTAACTAACTGCTCGTCCTCTAGCTTAGCGAATGCATTACTAATAGACACATTTGTGAGACCGACAGCGTCAGCCAAATCAAATTGCGACAGCGGCATCCTAAAGGAGTTACCGACCACACCATTGGTAAGCGTAATCCGGCTGTGAATTTCGAGTAAAATATGGGCTAAACGTTCCCTTGCACTCATTCGACCAAGTACGCGTAAACGATCTAAATTAACCGACTTATCGATCATCGCCAGGGTAAACAATAACGCCGTCAACCTCGGTGATCTGGTAAAGATTACGTCAATAGCCGATTTGGGAAACGGACAAAGCATGCAATCCTCAATTGCCAGTAAGTTACTGGTCGAATGCTTAAATGGCATATCAGGAGTGCCGATCACATCGCCAGGATAATGCAATTCCAGCACTTGTCGTCGACCATCCTGCAGAATCGTTTAACTTATCAGCCAGCCTTTACGAACCACGTAAAGGTTTCTAATCTCATTGTTAATACTCCAAATTTTTTGATTTTTCTCGAACTCCATGGTGTCTTTTTCGAGGTCAGCTAGAAGCTCAGCATCGACATTACCTAAGTCTATGAACGTACTAAGTTTCTCGACTAAACAACTGCGGTCTCCGCTAGTCATCGACTTTCCCTTCCTTAGATAAGTTAGTTTTGTCGTTACTATCGGTGCTGACTTGGCTATTTGGTGTTACCAGCGAAATGAGCTTAAACCCAACCTCTGCGACCAGTGTGGTATCAAGTGTTTGAAATTCTAGGTCGCCGTCAGGACGCAGCGCTAACAACATAAGCGCGTCAGGATTATCCGCTCGCCAATTTTCATAAGCATAAGATTCGCTTAATTCTGTTACCTTTACGACGCCGCCATTATTGATGTTTTTCTTTAATATACTGTAGAAATTACGCTCATCAAAAAGTATTCGTCCACTATTTTGCGCACTAGTAGTGTGCTTGTGAAAGCGTTCAGTGCTTTGATTTGGAGGCAATATAAAGACATTACGAGCAGTAAAGTCTTCACGAAAACGGTTTGCCTGTATTACGTTGTATTCGAAGTGATTCGATAAGCCCAGCATGTATCCATATGGAGAGAGGTTTAAATGAAGCTTTGCATGATCTGAACTCGGGTCTCCATAGTAGGTATTCAAGCCAGCAATTCTCGCCGCTTTGAGTTGCTCCCAACTGGTGTCACAAATAATGCTATCAACATCGATTTTCTTTAACGCTTCAGCGATCGCCACCGAAAAGTGATTAGCGCCTACGATTACAACACCATGAGTACTCGGCATTGCCACATTCAAGATTTTAGCCAATGGTTTTGCGGTTAAGCTTTGCAGAACCACAGTGCCTATAATAATAGAGAAAGCCAACGGCACTAGCTTATCGGCCCCTTCGACTCCTAACTCCTCTAAGCGCAGGGCGAACACCGCAGAAACCGCGGCTGCGACAATCCCTCTCGGACCGATCCAAGCAATCAGAGCCTGCTCTCGCCAAGTAAAATCAGAACGCATAAAACTAAGTGCAACTTTAAGTGGCCGAGCAACAAACTGCATCACCAATAGTAGCAATAAAGCACTCCAGCCTAGGGCGGCAAAGCCGGCGAACTCAAGCCGAGCCGCCAGCACGATAAATAACGCCGAGACAAACACAATCGTCAGATCTTCCTTAAATTCAAGAATAGAGTGGATATTCACATCGCGCATGTTTGCCATCAACATACCCATTACGGTAACTGCCAATAGCCCCGATTCATGCATCAATGTGTCAGAACCAGCAAACACTAAGCAAACTAAAGCTAGCGACGCGAAGTTATGCAGTGATTCGGGTATGTAGTGGTTTCTTAATAACAAGCCAAAGACATAACCGGCAATCAAGCCAATTGCTAAACCGACAGCAACAGTACCGCCGAACACATAGAATATCTCAGAAAATTCTGCCGCCGATTGCTGCACCGCAATCCACTCGTATACTAAAACCGCGATCAAGGCACCAATCGGGTCAATAACAATGCCCTCCCAGCGCAACACGTCGCCAATTTTCGGTATTGGCCGCACAGTCTTGAGCATAGGCATAATAACCGTTGGACCGGTTACTACGATCAGCGCGCCAAACAAGGCGGACAAGCTCCATGAAAGACCCATGAGATAATGTGTCGCGAACGTCATCACGGTTGCATTAACCGCGACCCCGACAGTGACCATTCTTCGCACCGGTCTCCCTATTCCCTTAAGCTCACTGCGCTTGAGTGTCAGCGCACCCTCAAACAAAATAACGGCCACCGAGAGGGATATAAACGGGAACAGTAAATCACCGAACAAGTCATTCGGGCTGAACACGCCAAGCACTGGGCCCAACATGATCCCCGAGAGCAATAAGAACAAAATCGCGGGAAGCTTTACCTTGTGGGAAAACCATTGGCATAGAAAACCAATAAAGCCAATTAGGCCCAGAATAAGTAACGACGACATTAAGTAGATTCTCCTCGAGAGTTGGCCAACGGTGCACTAAGCACAGCTTTCTGACACAATAGCGGATCAAGCCAATAGCATAACGAATTTTATGGAACTCTTCGAAATAAACATAGAGCAGCTTTACACTAATTTGATTCAATTGTTTGTCGCGTTCATATTACCAATATTTACCGCTTGGGAACGCGAGGCTGAGTCACGCTCTGCTGGCTTGAGGACGTTTCCACTGGTATCAATGGCCGCTTGCAGCTTCACACTACTTGCGATGACTATGTTCGATGATCCCAGCGCCCAAGCGAGAATTGTTGGTGGCATTGTCACTGGCATTGGCTTCATAGGCGGCGGTGCTATTTTAAAAGACAAATCCAATGTTACTGGAACTTCAACCGCAGCCGCAATCTGGGCGACTGGGGCGGTTGGAATCGCGGTCGGGCTGGGGCGACTTGAAATCGCGGTTGCACTGAGTGTCATGACGTTCATCACCTTCAAGCTTATAGGTCGTGTTAAAGAAGAAGTAGAATAATAGTGCGCGACCTTAGTTTTAATTTAGAAGATGCCAGTCAAGTTACCGTTGGCGCTTTTGCTCTGGCGGTACCCATTTCCTTTTCGGAAGAAGCATGGCGTATGGGCGAGACTCTGCCGCTACTGAACTTGTCGATATTAATGAGCATGTCCCTCATATTTCTAGCTTTTTATACTTATCAAAACGTCTTTCAAGGTGACATCAAAAATCGAGTATTCGTCTATATCGCTAGAATATTGATCGCCTACGGCATTACCGCGCTGGTTGTTGGATTGATCTTATTCTCACTCAATAAGTTTCCTTTCTTCGAACATCCGTTAATTGCATTAAAACGCTTAATCATAATTGGTATGCCAGCATCTATGGGCGCAATCATAGTCGACAGCTTCGATAAAGAATAAATCATATTAGCCTCATACCGATTGGCCCGCTAATTTCGTGTACTACCGATCCGCAGCGATATCTTCATGACCCTCACTCGATTACCCAAGTGCAATTCGACGACCGCGAGAAGAACCCAAGGTAAAATATATCGGCAACATGAGTAATGCATGGAGGCAAAACCATCATTCACATAGACTCGACCGTCGTGAGCTGAACCGGTAAGAAGAAAAATAAATGGTAGTCGTTTACATCCAAAAGGCATGGATTAGCTGAAAGTGCAGAAATAAAACAGCCGTTACGAGAAATAGACAGTTGTA
>Ga0075467_10002844_pt1 | contig 13499 bp, 11 predicted proteins | sample DEB08_DNA_9_FD_75067 | JGI IMG/M metagenome (GOLD analysis project Ga0075467, IMG submission 75067) | Aqueous microbial communities from the Delaware River and Bay under freshwater to marine salinity gradient to study organic matter... | ecosystem: Environmental > Aquatic > Marine > Coastal ...
AAATATTCTGAAATATAATTGATTGGATTATGTTTATCCAATTCGTGAACAGTTATTGTGCTTAGCGGTTTTCCGATACCAGCAGCCTTCAAAAAACGCCTTGCTGTCTTCGCACGCTCAGCAATGTAAGTTTCTATATGTTGGATTTTCTCAACAACATAAGGCGGAATTGTATGCAAAGCCTCGTCTCCCAAAGTTGTCGGAATCAAATAAAGTTTTCCTTTTTTCACCTTCTATGTATTACAGTATTGAGAATGCTGAGGCTTTGCGTGTTCAAGATAAACACATCAACACCTCAACCCCTCGACACATTTTACTCCTCAATAATATCCCAAGTATGATCAGCTAATAATCTGACTTTAGCAACAAAATCAGAAAACGGCATTCCTCTTCTGCCCCACTCATTGGGTGCAACTAAAGAAACAACCGACTCGCCACTCTCCTTCTCATACAAAAAATAAGCATGACCGATTTTCGGCTCAAAACTCATTTTTGCTAAATAAATATTTTCTGAAATTTCCTTACGTTTCTTAATCGCTTCCGCCTGCTTTGCCAGTAGCTCCATTTGTTTATACAATTGAGCCATTTGCATATCCGTCTGCTGTTCCATTGCAGCCAACGCATTTCCTTTCACCCGACCTTCATCAATCGGTTTGATCACTGACCCACCGACCGTATGTGCGTAAGGTAATAATCCTGGGTTTTCCGCAATTTTATCTTTATCAATCGGATTGATAAACTCCTCTTTTACTTCCTCTTTGCCGTTTTTCTCTTTTGCCATAGTAGTATTAATTAATCAATGCAAAATTAAATGATTTTCAGGGCTTTTTGTTGTAATACAAATAGTAATTTTGGATTTTCGTTAAGCCACTCAAAAAACCGATGACTTAACTAAAAAGTCGCATATTATTCATTGACTTTAAAATCATCAATACTTAAAGCATTATTTTACGCATCACAACTAAAAAGATATGAATCGTATTTTATTTTCGCTTATTATTATTTTCGCTTTCGCTAAATGTCAACTGGAATCCCAAACCACTGATAACCAAAATATTACACCTCAAAAAGGTTTAAGGATTCATCAATCTACCGTATTAAAAAATGGAGAATATAAATTACTCGTCACCAACGATTTACACGAGAAAAATGAAATTAAAAAACTTCATCCAGAAACCTCGGCAATAATCACCATCGAAGGCGACAGCATCGAAGTTGACTTTAACAATCTAACCCTTATCGGAACAGATGATTTGACAAAACCAGATGAATTTAAAGGTGTTGCCGTTCATATTAAAAACGGGAAAAATATTACCATCAAAAACCTAAATGCAATCGGTTATCGAATGGCTTTACAAGTCGATAGTGTAGAAAATTTGACGATTGATAGCTGTAATTTTTCTTTTAATTATCGAGCAGATTCTACCGTGGATTTTGATATTAATAATATCAAAGAAGGAGCTGTTACGATTAATGCTTCCAGTAATATTCTAATTAAAAATACGATTATTAGTAATAATAATAATGGTGTTGTTTTACGAAATTCAAAGAAATATGGTTTTAACCATAACTATATACGATTCAATCCTCAAGTAGGTATCTACTTTGATAATTCGAAAGAAGGGACATTATCTAACAATCAAATAGATTGGAATCTTAAAGCAGGTGTTTGGTACAACCTTCAAAATGATGATGCGTACCACCAAAATACATTGACGCATAATGGAATTATAAAAGGTGTAATAAACAAATTTAGTCGATTGAATAATTTCACAGCAACGGATACAATTTTTAGAAATAACCAAAATACTTCGAGTAGTGGCTTTCCGCAACTCGACCCCAAATACCCAAAAGGTGAAATCTACAAAATCCCAACAAAATATGGCGTTTATAACTTCGAGTATCCAGCAATTTTCTTACGAGAAAAGTTTGATAATCAATACGTTTTTGCGATGTTTGGGCCGACCGTTGGTAACTGGAAATTCGTCAATGCCGAAAATGTCAAATCAACTAATTTAAAAAATGGTGCTTTTCCTGCAACTTTTGTTATCCAAAAAGAAAATCCGAATCAACCATTTTCAATAGAATTTGAATTTATTGGTGCTGCCTTTCAAGACGAATTTGGCATTTGGAATAAGAAAGGAAAAATCTACAAATTTGGTTATTCGAAGTAGAATATTTCCCGAAATATTTTTATATAAACTGCTATAAAAAACGTTGCGACCTTCGTGGGAAATCTCAAAATCTACTAAAAAACAAAATTTATAATTACTTTCGCCCTTCATTTTTAAAATAATAGGGTTACACAATTGTTATGAAACTAAAATATTTATTACCAATAATTGCGATTGTTCTTATCGGTTGTCAATCAGAGCCTACAACCTCGGAAGACAAGGCAACGGCTTTGCCTCGATTAGCAGATTTTACGCTTACCTCTGAATTTATTGAAGATAAATCATATTCGGTTTATCTACCGCCTTCCTATAATGATAGCTTGGATAAAAATTATCCAGTTTTATACTTGATGGACGGTCAAGTGCAATTTGGCGGAAAGTCACCATACAGTGATTTATCTTGGAATACGCATTTAATTGCTGATAGCTTAGTAGGTGCGGGTGCAATAAAAGAAGTTATTTTGATCGGTGTGAATCATGCAGGCGATAGACGATTTGAGGAATATATGCCACAGAAACCATTGGACAGGTTGCCCAAATCTGAAACGGATTCAATTCGTAATAAGGTGGAATATACTGTTTATTCTGATGCGTTTTTGAAGTTTTTGGTAAGAGAACTAAAACCAGCAATTGATAAAAAATATCGTACGCTGTCAGATGTCGAACATACCTTCATTGGCGGCTCAAGTATGGGCGGCTTGATTTCGATGTATGCAACTTGTGATTATCCTGACGTTTTTGGCGGTGCGATTTGTATGTCTACACATTGGCCGATTTCATTAGAAGATACGTCGCCTTTTATCGCTGATGAGGTCGTGACGTACTTCGAACGTACATTGCCGAAAGGTAAAAAATGGTATTTTGACTTGGGAACAAAGGGCTTAGATAAATATTATGAAAAATATCAAATTACCATCGATATTATCATGGAAGAGAAAGGCTATAAGCGTGGTGTGGATTGGCTTACCATCAAGTGGCACGACCATGATCATAATGAAAAATATTGGAACGAACGCCTACATGTTCCATTTCAATTTATGTTAAAATAATCATTGAATAAATAGGTTTGCCTAAATATTTCGACATCGAAATTATTTTAAAAATATCGTAATTCATTGACTATCAGACCTAACAGATTTTGCGAATCTGTTAGGTCTTTCAAGCTAAATTGGTAAACCTATTGCTCTATAAAATACTACATCAAAACAGACCTTACAAAAAAACGTAACCATCGAGTTTTCAAAGTAGGCAACTTAACAACCCAAACTTCGACTTATACAAACCAGCTTTTCTATCATTTTATAATACGTTTTTTATAGCATTGAAAATCAATGGTTTATTTTGAATAATAGTAAAATTTAAAACGCTATCTTAATTTATTTACCGTACTAATTTTTAATAGCTTAGTGTTTTTTTTGGCCTACAAAAAATTACACTTTAATAGAAAACACGTAAATTTACCCTCGAATAAATTGTACTATGAAATACACTTTCACAATTAGCTTCTTGCTATTTACTACGCTCGGAATCGCACAAAATCAATATCGTTATGCTGCTCCAATTTTTAAGGATTATAATATTTATGAAAATATTATTTACGCAGAATCAACGCCTTATCTACTTGAAGGTCAGAATCAAAAAAAATTATATGCTCTTGATTTCTATGAACCTGCCAATGACCTTGCGATAGAACGACCAGTGATTTTGCTATTTCCCGACGGAGATTTCATTGTTGGCAATAAGGAACAAGACGAAGTCGTCAACTGGTGCAAAACCTTAACGGCTTACGGTTATACTTGTGCTTGTGTGAATTATCGACAAGGGTACGACGCAAGTCGAAGCGATGGCATCAATCAAGCGATATTTAGAGGAGTGCAAGATGCACGGGCAGCAATTCGTTACTTGCTGGAAAATAAGCGTACTTTTCGAATCAATCCTGATAGAATCTACGTTGGTGGAAGTCGTTCAGGCGGTGCAATCGCTTTACATACGGCTTTTTTAGATGTGGACGAACTCAATCAATTTGCAGCGACTGCAAACTGCTTGGATTGTAACGGTAATCCTTTTGAACATGATGTAAAAATCGCAGGTGTTGTGAATATTGACGGTGCGATTTTCAATCGAAATATTATTCATAATAATAAAGAAATTCCAATTCTGAACCTTCATATCAATGGTCAAGAACCGATTTACAAAACTTTAAACAATAGAATAAATTCGGATTTCTCTACGAATTACGAGTTTAATTTTTCACCAAAATTTTTACATCAATATTTAGATTCCTTGCAGTTTAAGTCATCTTATGAGCAACTACCTGAAAGTAATACATCTGCAAATTTTGCAGACAATCAACCCAATGAAATTACATCTATCGCTAACTTTCTGACTTCTAACATTCAATTTCAATCACCGACCCCGATTGGAAAAACAACCGCTTGTATCAACTCAATTTCAACTTTCGCTGCACCTTTTGAAAAAAATTGTACTTACAAATGGATGGTTGAAAATGGTACAATCGTCACACAAAACGACCATGAAGTCGAAGTCAAATGGAACTCAAAAGTAGGAACGGGAAAAATCGCTGTGATTAAAACTGACCCCTCCGGAGCGACGGGTACGCCTTCTAATCAATTAATTATAGACATTCTTCCTCAACCGTTAGCAGATTTTGAAATTGAGTATTTATCTGATAACACCATCAAAGTAAAAGATAAATCCTTAGATGCCAATCTTTTATCTATTGATTTTGGTTACGAAGGTGTCATGTATCAAGGACAACCTCAAACGAATATGGTTTTTACTTATGAAGAAAACGGCACGTATTTTTTGACACAAACGGTCGAAAGTAGCTGCGGTATCGCTACGCAATCTGTACCTGTCGATATTTCGACCCCTTTATTATACCAAAACTCAAACTTTAAAAAAGCGTTGAACACTGTTCCAGCATTAGTTCTGAAAGGAAACGATATGACGATTGCGGTCAACGCATTAAAAAATATCGAAGAATTGATTATTACAGTAAAAAATACGAATGATGAAACCTTATCCGAGTCAAGTTATACACTGAACGGCAACGATGAAGAATTGCCTATTTTGACAGCTAACTTAGAACAAGGCGTTTATTTTATAGAATTTTCTACCGGTAACAATATTTTAGCAGCGAAAAAGATTCGGGTGAAATAAGTTTGAAGTTTACTAAACTTTCAAGGTTTAGTAAACTTCAAACTTTTAATCATTCATGGACAATAGCGGCTATTCTTCGCACTCTTCTACCACTACCTCCTCGTTAATCCAACATTCTAAAACTACCGTTTTCATTTTCGGATTATCACAAGCACTTTTAGCATTTATTAAATTCTTGTATTCATCAAGTTTTGCATCGACTTTCTCGGCGACGGTTTCGTCGATTTCCTTTGCTTTTAGCCATTTGTTAATCGCCGCTTGTACCATTAGCTGATCATCAACGCCATTCTCTTCGACACAGTCGTTATAACTTGCTTCGTACATTTCACCAATAATAAAATAAGGTAAGCCCCAATTTGGGTCGAAGTTCATTGCTTGATACGCAAAACTTCTGGCTTCTGACTTGCTATTGATTTTATGAAAATAAATCTCTGCAATCCGATAAGCATAACGAGCCTTATAGATATTATTTCCGGTTTCTGTTGAGGCTTGTTCGTAAAGTTCAGCTGCTAATAAATATTGATTTTGGTCATAAGCAAAAGCGGCTTTTTTAGCTGTTTTTGATGATAAGTTAGATTCTAACTCCAACTGCTTCAACTCCTTACCAATATCGCTATCTTCAATTGATCCGATAGGCGACTGTCTCAATTCTTCTATTGCTTCAAATGCTTGCACACAACTCAACGATTGCAAAGTATCATAAACAGCCGTCCGTACACTATCCAAATCCGACGTTAAATAAGTATTTTTTAAGCGTTCGACCTCAGCGATACAACTATCACCATTATTCAAATAAATATCATAATAAGCATCGACCGTCGCTTTAGCTCGTTGATACAGCTCAATTACAGTTTCGTCAGTTTTGTTATTAATGTTGTAATCAATAATCGCATGAACCTGTTGTTGACTTTCCCAAAGGTGAAATAAGTCCATTTTATCACCACCGTACAAGTAGTTACAAAACGTTCCGTAAACTTCTACAAACTCTGGCGAATGCCGCATTTCGCCTGTTTCAATAACATATTTAAAGGTGCGATAAGTGACATTTTCGTCATAATTGATATAGTACATTTCCATCGCTTTTTCACCCAAAACGATATTTTCCGTTTCTGATGGATAACCAAAACACTTCATCCGTCTATCATACAAACGAAGTAACTCTGACTGATACAAAACGACCGAACGAGCGTCTGTCGCTTTTCGCATCAACTGTTTATAAATATAAACACCATCTGTATAATGTGCGACGTTGCCTGCCGGTGCGTATTCGTACAAAGATTTCCAAACTTTATAGGCTTCTTCAAAATTTTCCGTCACAATTAATTCTTGATATTGCTCAAATAGTTTCTTAGCGGCTTCCTCTCCATTCGGAAATTTATCGTAACCATCACATTGTGCAAAAGCAAATATTGCTGTTATGAAAAAAAATATAGTCAAGCCTAAAACTTTTGTGTAGAAGTAATTATTCATTTTCTATAAAATAATTAAGTGTTATTAAGATAAACTTGTATTGAAAATATCAATTTCGCTTAATGAAACGATATATTCAATACAAAGTTAGTTGTCTTTACGAACTCTTAACGAAAAATTGATTGAATTACTTTTATCTTGTGCATTATTTTGAAGTTTTAAGATTTGAGATATTGAGATGTGAGATTCGAGATATTTTTGAAGTTTAACAATCGTATTATCAAAAATCTGGTTCTATATGATTCAGGTTAGTAGTTTTACGTTTACTAAACTTTGAAAGTAAATGTTGGTTTTAGTACGGTTCAACATAGAACGAAAAAGAATAATCAATCTAAATCCTATAGAACCAAAAACCTCACAGCTCATATCTAAAAGTCTCACATCTAAAATTAAAATAAAAAACTATGAAAAACACCTACTTGTATTTAGCGATTTTAATTGTGTTAGCCACAATTACTTACTTTGTCGTTACTCGTGATACGTCAAATACTTTGAACATTGAAGAAAGTGATTTTGCGGTAGAAAACGTAGATAAAATCCACAAAATTTTTATTGCCGATAGAAATAATCGTACGGCAACAGTTACTCGAAAAGATGGTTACTGGGAATACACTAATCAAGTTGGCCAAACCTTCAAGGCTCGCCCAGCAGCAATCGAAATTTTATTAAAAACGATTCAGAATGTAGATGTGCGTTATATGGTTCAAGACGCTGCCGTTACGATGGCCGTTGATGATTTGGCAACTAACGGTAAAAAAGTAGAACTCTACGATAAGCGAGGGAAACGTTTTAAAACCTACTACGTCGGTGGCCCTTCTAACGACATGCAGGGTACGTTTATGATTATGGAAGGCTCTGAAAATCCGTATGTTACGCATTTACAAAACTGGGAAGGTTTCTTGACCGACCGATTTTTATTAGCGGAAAAAGACTGGCGAGACAAAACTGTTTTTAGCTACAGCAGCAAAGATATCAAGACAATTCAGATTGATTATCCAAAGCAACAATCTAATTCTTTTGTATTAACGCAAGTTAAAAATGGAAAATTTGAGATAGAACCGTTGTACCCAACGACCAATAAAATCAATAAGCCAGTCCTCAATCAAAAGGCTTTGGCGTATTTATATAAATTCGAAAAATTAGTGGCGGAAGCTATTGAAAATGAAAATCCACATAGAAATGAAATTTCAGAAAAGTTACCTTTTGCAACTGTTCAAATAACAACCAAAGACGGCGAGCAAAAAACCGTAAAATTTATCCCTGTTATTGAGCAAGTCGAAGAAGTCGAAGAAAATGTCAAAAGTCGCCCAAAAATCCAACGTTACTTCGCTTTTGTCAATGGTAACGAAGACGTATTTTTAGTACAACAATTATTATTTGGTGAAATATTTTGGGGCTACGAATTCTTTTTTGAAAAATAAAATTAGAAAAATAACATCAAGCGTGAGGTGTGAAATAAACTCACACCTCGCACCTGAAACTTATCTCCAGCCGTTATCCTCAAACTCTACGAAACTAAACACCATTTTTTGACAATATTCCCTGTCTGAATTAGCTGACAATTGATACATATTGACTCTAAACGTCGCCCCTTGTTCGATACCATTTTTTTCGCACCAACTTCGTGATGGATATTTTCCGACACCATTTACATTAAAAACATGTCCTTGAGTCGGCATCAAACCTGTACTTTTTGGTGGCGTAAATTCAAACTGAATCACCACATTATCAGGATTACTAAAATTCATTCTTGTAATTTTTCCTTCCCCTTCGATAAGATCATATTTACAATCCTCCGTATCCATGACCGTTGCATTGATGACCTCCTGCACGACTTGTTCTGCCTCTTCTTGTTTATCTGAAACAACTTCTTTTGGCTTACACGACGTAAGACTTATCACCAAAACACTGACGGCAATTAATAAAATATTGGTTGATTTCATCATTTATGATTTTTTTTAATTATTAAAAGTGTAATATAATCTTAAAAATATTTATCAAATTTGTGTTTTGTAGATATTTATCATAATTATTAGAAATTACCAAAATATCTAATTCATACCAAAAACAAAAACAGACCATAAAATACTGATTATCAATATTTTATTTTGAACTAAAGTTTTAAAAAACGATTTAGAATAGTTAGACGATGACACCATTAAAAGTGACTTATACTGTATCAGAAGGAGATTATGTGGAATATTTACTGCATCACAACTGGCGAAGCAATGAACGAATCCGTATGCGTTTAACGATTCATTTGTTAATATTAATCGCCTTCTTAGGGCTGACTTTTTCGATGTTTGTCGAGCCTTTGTATAGTTGGAACAACATTATTTTAGTAATAGTTGGCATGTTTTTACAAGCCTTAATCCCAATATTTATGGAGCGTCGAATCACGAAAGCTGCCCAAAAAAAATTCAGAAGCTCTTACCCAAAAGGCTTTCAAACAACAACACTAGAAGTCACCGAAGACACCTTAACACTTACAAAACCTGATGGAATTACAGATTTGTGGGTCGGAAAAATATTAACTTTAGAGGAATTTGAAAAACTATTAATTATTCATACGACCGATTTTACAATTATGCTTTCGCAAAACAGTTTCGAAGACCATACTGCTTACGAACATTTCATCAAAACGCTCTCCGAAATCGTCCGTAATGCACGCAATATGGAGAACGATAACGAATCGTAATCTATCGGATAAAAGTCATCATTTATCCAAAAGACTAAAAAAAAGCAGCTTATCGTAAGCGAATAACAATTTAGAACTGTTATTTTGGTGTAAGAACTTCGGAGACTAAGCAGTTCAAAATCGACCTTTCTAAGGTTTTTGATTTAATATTTTACAGAACTTCACAAGAGTTCGACATAAGCCATAAGTCATTCTTATGGAAAAAAACTTCTATAATGTTTAGATTCATATTTATCATTGCCTTCATTGGTTTTACCTACTTTGCCACCCGCAAATTGTTCAGCTTGATAAAAAACTATCAACCAAATGAAAGCAATGTCCGAAAAGATGTTGATAGATTTCGATTGACGTTAGCCGCTCAAAACGAAGAATTAGTCCCGTGGAATAGGGAAGAAATGGAATTGCTATCGTTAAAAGAAGTGGAACAAAAAATCAAAAGTCGAGGCACAAAGGAAGTTGAAGGGACGATGAAATCCATTTATCAAGAACCGATGGTACGATATATTTATAAGAAATATGTGCAGCCAAACAATGCCGTTTTGATCGCCAAAACTTCTGACCGAGAATATATTTATCGCATTCGCAAAAAAGGTATTCAAATATATTTGAACAATGAACCCTTAGGTTTACTACGCAAAAATGGCGTATTGTATGACACTAAAAATCAAGGGATTGCACAAATAAAACCAAATAAAGAAGCCTACTCAACACCGATTTTGGTCAACAATCAAGAGAAAGGAAACTTACTCAATCCTGGACAAACCGAAAAAGAATTTCCTCGTGCTTTCGAGCTGCTATCACCGATGCAACGAAAAGAAGAAAATTACTTTTTGTCCTTGGCAATTTTAGAATTAGCAATGCGGAATGTTTCGGAAAAGTAAGTCTATTCAATTGCTGAATTGTCCAATCGTTTGTTCTAAAAACTTTTTTTTAGACAGACCTTATGCGTTGACAGTTCAGCAACTCCACCAACTTTCTAAAATAGTTAGCCTATCCGATTTGTTCTAAAAATAATCGTCTGCTACATTCGGAAAAATCCTGCTCCCTTCCCACTTCTTCAAAGTCCTGCAACTTTTTAAAATAGTCTTCATCATTATTTTAATTCTGTAAATAAGTAATCGGTCATCAATTAATATGACTAAAATTTTGAAATAATTTTTTGATTTTGTGAGGCAAAAAACGGAAAGTTAGCCATAATTAAATGGAGTATTTTTGATTTTCACCATGTTTTCACTATACTTCACAAATTGTAAATGATGTTATTTTTTTAATAAAAATATTATAAATGTTTGACACAATAATAATCGGTGCTGGACCTATCGGTTTGGCGTGTGGAATTGAGGCGAAAAAACGAGGCTTATCTTATTTGATTTTAGAAAAAGGTTGCTTGGTGAACTCAATATTTAATTATCCCGACAATATGACTTTTTTCTCTACTTCTGATAAAATCGAAATCGGTGATATCCCGTTTGTTTCTATCAATAATAAGCCAACAAGAAACGAGGCTTTGGAGTATTACCGTCGTGTAAAAAATCACTGTCAATTAGACGTGAACTTATACGAAGAGGTTTTTGATGTAAAAAAGGAGGCGGAACTTTTTCAGATTACGACGGCTAAAAAAACCTATCAAGCCAAAACGGTAGTCATTGCGACAGGCTTTTATGATGTGCCGAATCAACTCAATGTCGAGGGCGATAATTTGACGAAAGTCCGGTATTATTACGATAATCCACATCGTTATATTGATCAAAATGTCTTGATTATCGGCGCTGCTAACTCGGCCTGTGATGCCGCTTTAGAATGTTGGCGAAAAGGAGCAAAAGTCACAATGGTTATCAGAAAATCAACAATTAACTCAAGGGTAAAATATTGGATCAAACCCGATATTGAAAACCGAATTAAAGAAGGTTCTATTAAAGCATATTTTGAATCCACCGTTTCAAAAATAACAGATAATCAGGTTGTAATCAATACGAAGGACGGTGAAAAAATAATAGAAAATGATTTTGTTTTAGCTTTAATTGGCTATCAACCTAATTTTCCATGGTTGGAGAAGATTGGCTTACAATTCTCGGAAGATGTCAAGCGAATCCCTTGCTATGACGAGCATAGTTACGAAACGAACGTTCCTAATATTTTTATATCTGGCGTTGTTTGCGGCGGACGAGTAACGAATCGATGGTTTATCGAAAATGCCCGATTTCACGCAGAACGTGTGATGAATGAGATTGAACGAAAGTTTGTGAGTATTTGATTTAAGGGAATAGGAAATCAATAGTTTACCCAAATTTTGCGAAGCTATTTTTGTTTCAAACGAGGCAAAAAGACGCAATCATAGCCGTAGTTACGACAAGTATTATTACAGTTTACTCCGATATTTATCGGAGAAGTAGGAAGCAAAAAGAGTAAGTAAAATGGATAGATTATTTATTTCCTGTTCCCTAAATTCATCAATCAAACCCTTATAAAATTGAAACACATACTTCGTAAACGTTTTTAGTTTAAATCCGTCTGTCTGATCTTTATAGGAAAACCTTAAAAGCTCAAATGACGGTCATTCAGCTATTTCAAAATAAAAAAAGCCCAAATGACGATCAATTTATTGATTTTGAGCACATTGCACAAAGCAAAAGGCGATAAATACAATAAAAAATACAGTTTCATTTGGTTGTAATTTGATTAGAAAATATGAGTTTTAAAAGTATCATTTTTGAAATACAAATTACTACAAATTATTTTTGAAAAAATGTGAAAGTGTGTTAAGGATTAGTTTCCAACGGTCTTGTATATGCGGCGTGACCAGCTTTTGCTGGGCATGACCGTCATATACGTTGTTAGCTTCCGTTTTTCTTTATTTAGCCGAAATTGAAAATAGTATTTTCTATTTACCAATTAGGCTGATTTAAAATCTTTATTTATTTGCTTGGATTAAAAGTTGATTTTCAAAATAATTAGCTAATTTTTTTTAATCTCCTCCGTGATTGAAAATTACTACTTTGGTATTTGAAATTATTATTGTCGTCATAAAATACGAATAGTAATTATTTTCAATTAATTTTTCTTCAGGGATTGATTCGCTGTTTATGAAATAGATTTGTTCGTTTTGATAACCATTTTCTATAATCCAATTTTTTGAGTTATTTATCAACTGATTGAAAATTGGCAAATCTTCACCCCAATCGGGTTCTTTTTTTATTTCTTCAATTCTATTTTGATATTCTTTAAAAGTAAAATTTTCAAAATCACTTATTTCAATTTTATCTGAAAAAGCGTGATTTGTTCTTACTTTATAGTATCTCGGTTTTTCTTCTTCGTAATTTGTACAATTATGAGTTTCAAAGAAGGTTTCTGATTTTAGAATTTTGGACAGTATTTCATCTATTGTTTGATTACTTATTCCCTCAATTTGAAAGACTTTCCTTTCCATGAACCCTAAAGATTCTAATGGTTCTAAGACCTCATCTATTTTCGTAAAAGTTATCAATTTTAACGATGCTTTTATTTTTCTTTTTTTTAATGGAAGCTAACGTTCCCCGTATAGGGCGGTGCCGACGAATGGAGGCACTGAACCTGTACGGATTGTTAGGCACAGGCTTTTTTTATTTTTCTGATTTTATCAAATAGTAAATCCATTGATTTTCAATTTTATCTCGAATCATTTTTGGTTCTTCCTTTTTATTTTCAGGCATGTAAATGTCAACTTCTAATTCTACACCCAAAAACGTTATAAAGTAATCTAAATAATCCGAATCAGGTCTAATTTTCCTTGAATAGTAATTATTGATTCCTGTTTCAAATTCGTCAATCAATTCTCCTTTCGTCTTTTCTTGAAAAAGCAAATCCAAACAGTATTGAGCCAATTCTTGGTCTTTCATTATTCGCCGACTGAATAAATGAGGAATCATCAATTTTCTCACTTCTTCATAATTTTCAAGTTTGGATTCAATTTTACTTCTCTGATAGGCTAACCAAAA
>Ga0075467_10002845_pt1 | contig 13497 bp, 6 predicted proteins | sample DEB08_DNA_9_FD_75067 | JGI IMG/M metagenome (GOLD analysis project Ga0075467, IMG submission 75067) | Aqueous microbial communities from the Delaware River and Bay under freshwater to marine salinity gradient to study organic matter... | ecosystem: Environmental > Aquatic > Marine > Coastal ...
TGCAACAACACAACAACAACAACTCTTCCAGACGGTAGAAACACTCCTTCCCACCACGTGCTGATCCGTCCGAATAGATTACTTTATCCAGCGTATCTAGAGAGAGAGAAGAAAAACTTATCCAGACTTTGGAAAAAATGAAGCAAAGATTTGGCGGGCCCTTCTATTCCAAAGGACACCCATCTGGCATCTCCAATCTTGTCATGTCTTGTCCATGGTCCATGCTTCGCTTGTGGTGGAGGATCAGTGAGATGTGGATGAGACAAACAATCTCCTGTCACTGATTCTTGACTGTGAAAAACGTAATGCGCAGTCCTTTCTCTCGGAGGGGGTCAAAGAAGAGCTTCACAAATGGACCAAATACAGAACGAAGCGTTTGGATAGGTGGAACCACTCTCGTCGCTCCTCCTCGAATAGACAGAGAGAAGGAAGAATCTGGTGAATCTTCTGAGGTTAACATTTCATCAATAAATTCGAGCTCGTCAAGTGAAAACATGTTTCGTAAGGATGGCAAAAATGATGCTCATCAGCGAGAAAAGAAACCAAGTTTGATTCAACGAATCAAGGCTCTCTCTCCAAGGAGGGACGATGAAAGAGATGATGCAAACGACGATGCAAGTGACACTTTCTTCAGCCCGGTTAGCAATAATCCTGCTACATCCACGGCTCCAACAGACCGCAAGAGTCGATCTTCTGTATCGATTGGTGGCGAAACAATCATTGACGAGGGCACTTCCTCGTCATCTTCATCCAATCGCCGACTCAAGCCTAAGCGTCGTAGTCATGTCACTTCGAGAAGAAAAAGAAGCACTAGCACTAGCAACAGCAGTGGTAAATCTGGCCACTTATTCAGCAGCGTTACATCCTTGGACATTCCATCATGTGCACTCACATTGAGTTCTCTTGAAGAATCTGAGGGAGTTCATCATCGTGGTGGATCATTCCATGAGGAAGAAGGGCTGGACTTGGAAGCTGCACTTATTCCAAGAGATGGAGATGATGTTTATGAAAATGATGAGTATTCGTACTCGGATTCTCGTCAGATAGCTACCGCTCCTTCTCGTATTGGGAGTAAGCGAAAAAAGTACAAAGAAGGACAAAGGAGAGTCTCCAGCTCTGAAGGACAACCGCTCTACAATCGGAAGCAACAACAACTTCAAGCTAATAACATCACTGGAGTCAAACGACGACGTCTATCAAAGAGGGCACGGACAAGACTCACCATGAGAGAAGTGAACTCAAACATTCAACCAGGAAGAAATGACTCGGTACTAGATGAATCGATGGGGGCGCTTGAAAAGAGGAAGGCAATCACCCTACCTAAAACGATTGACTTCTTTCTACGGATAGAAATGAAGCTCATTGCAGTCAACACCATGGTATCTGTGTTGCTGACAGTATTAGTCCTCACCACATTTCCTGAATCTTGGCAAACTGGCATGAAAGAGTCTTCTCGTGGTGTGTCACTTCTTGGAGCTTTCCTGAGCTTTGCACTAGTTTTTCGAACTCAATCGTGCTACCAGCGATGGTGGGAGGCAAGAACACAATGGGGCAAGATGACGGCTACATGCGTGAATGTTGCAGGACAGTGCCTTACTTGGTTTGCTGATGAAGAGTTGATTGATCGATTCTTGACGCATTGTATTGTGTTCCCTTATGCTTGTAAGGCTGTTTTGAGAGGCAATGCATTGACCAGCTCGTCGGAGGAAGGGCCAAGATTCCTTCAGAGCGGCATGCTAACTGATGCAGATCTTGGAGTGATTGTTCGACACGGAACATTCCCTCCCTTCACTTGTATTGACATAATGCGGAGAACAATGCAGGAGGAGTTACTCCAGTCTCATTCAAAACTTTCTTCTGAAGCAGTCAATGGTGCCTATCTTGCAATGGAGAATAGCTTCAATGAGCTTTACTTCAACTTCGGTGCATGCGCCAAGATCAAAAGCACTCAAATGCCTGCATCTTATACCGTCTTTATGAGGTCATTTGTCTTCTTCTTCTTTATATTTTCGACTCTATCATGGGCTCCTACGATTAAATACCTCACTCCGATCATTACATGCTTTATGGTCTTTTTGATCAATACTGTGATTGTGATTGGAGATCAAATGATGCGGCCATTTACCCTCACATGGTCAGGTTTGCCAATAAAAAAGTTTTGCGTCATGATTGAACAAGAGGTTCTCAGCGTGTCAAGGAGGCAGGGAGATATCGAGCGATTGGTTCGGAGTTAGTAAGAAGCGGCTGTTCGCTATGTTAGCTAGACTTCTACAAACTAATTTAGTTGATAGTTACGTCTTACATTAATTTACATGTCTTCTGTCGTTGCGTACATTGAGCTATAAATAATTAGTAGTTGAAAAGGAATAGACCAATGCTAACTGCTGTGGTCAAGAAGAATGTGTTGCTTGATAACGCCTCGCATCCATTCAAGCCTTTGATAGTCCAACCTTCAAATACAGTTGGTGGTTGAATTGTTTGCCCCGTCGGAGCTGACGCCGTGAAATCTGATTCGAGATCAGCAGTGGCGGTATTTGCGCTCCCCTTCTCGAGACAGCACGCCTTTGTTAAAGAGTTTTGGGCAGATGAACAAGTAGCAGATCCATCCTTAAAGGACTCCACCAAAAAAGAGTGAACCTCGTTACAAGTGGAAGGTTTACCATTGAAGATAACATCTGCGTTGATACCAGCTTGCTCCTCTTGACACAAGCTACAAGGGGCATCGCTCATCTGACTCGCCTCGTTGGCAATAGCTACAAGCTGATCAGAGCCAGCGAAGCAGCAGTCGTCAAAAATTTCAAGCTTTGCTGAGGAGCAAGTTGTACTATCCTCTTCTTTGGTGGCGAGTAGTGAGTTGAAGTCGCCACATGTCATCTTGAGACCGTTGACTTCTGTTTCTTTGTTCCACCTCGTGTTGTAAGTGACACCATTGTCGTCTTTACACAGATTGCACTGTCTCTGAGGGACCTTGAAGCAGCAATCGTTAGACAGTTCAGATGCCGCCTTACACGTTGGATGCGTTGCCTCGATAGATTCGCTCACTAGAGACCAGTATACATCTGTGCATGACTGAACTTTTCCAGCAAACATTGTGGTGGCTGCCCAATTGATTGCGTCGCCCGTGCCACATAATTCACATGGTTCAAAGCAACAATCCGAAAAGATGTTCTCCTTGGCAGCCAGGCAATTATTGCTCTGGCTCATCTCCTGATACAAGAAGGAGGCAACCTCTCCGCAAGTAGTTTGTGATCCACCGTATGTCACTGGGGCAGTTTCTTTCGCAGTATAGAGTTTGTTACCCTTTGAGCATAATTCACAGGATACATCGTAGCAGCACGCTTCCCTATGTTCCGTTTGGAAAGCTGTACACTCACCCGATCCTTCTGAAATAAGGCTCGACGGGAAAATATATGACTCGAATTCACTGCAGCCAATCTTGGTTCCATCATGCTCAACAGAGAGTGCAGCATTCGTTTGCATACCACCACACATCGAACACTTGTCGTAGCAGCACTGGGATGACAAGTCTTGTGATACCAAGGAGCAAGTATCACTATTCTGTTCTTCTCTGCTGAAGAGTGCGTTAAAAATCTGTCCGCAAGTGGCCTTGCTTCCACCATAGTCCACTTCGACAGAGCTCATGACATCGTAGTATCCGGAGATATGCTTGCAAATGTTGCATGGCTCTTCTGGGGGAACATAGCAGCAAGCAGGAGCAGCAACACCAAGGACTTCGCCACATTGTTCGGTGCCTTGCTCGATTTGAGACTCAGCAATGACACTATCCAGTTCCAAACAAGTCATGGAATTTCCATTTATATTCACCATTGCGTACCAATCTGGAATACCTCCGCCCGAGCAAATTTCGCACTTCTTCAAGCAGCAAGTGTCATGGAGCGACTTCTTTCCTGTCACACAGATTTCACTACCCGCTTCTGTTTGAGTCGCTAGGAACGTGTTCACTTCGCTGCATGATGTTTCTACTCCATTGAAAAGAATGTCGAGGTCGAGACTAATTTCATTGGCTTTGCACAGGCTGCACGGGTTGGCTCCAGTGCTTGCACTTGTGGTGCTTACAGTAGTTTTTCCTGGCATGGCACCCGTCACTTCCAAAGACGACAGTTCTTGTACTAGACTCGTTTCTGCGAACTTATTCACAACATATGCACTGATTGCATCCAAAGTGGACGACTCTTGCATCACAGTCTTGATCTCTTGAACAATCTTGTCGGCGTTTGCGCCGCTGGTAGTTACAGTAATTTCGAAAGGCACACTTCCATCGAATCCAACATCATTCACTGCCACAGATGTTCCCACAGGTGCGACACCAAGAGACTCAAGTGTACTTTGAATGCCATCCTCAAAATAGGTCTCGACTGCTTCCTTTTGAGTCCAAATAAGGCTAGAAGTGTCCAAGTTACTGTTGAGTTTGCCAATAATCATCACTTTGTCTCCGAGTTTTGCGACATCTGCAGACAAATTTGATGTAGCCACGTCCAAATCCGAAAGCTCTTCAACTAGAGGCGTCTGTGAGAACTGAGACACAACCTCGCTTGTTATAGAATCTAGCGTTGCAGAACTTTCAAGGACAGAATTAATCTCTGCCGAAATCCTGTTAACGCTGTCTTTCTCCGCTTCAGGGATGTCAATTCCATAGGACACCACTCCGTCCTTGATTTCAGTGACAGTGACGGTAGAGTCTTGTGGCAATACGCCATTGGATTCAAGAGCGTTTGTGAGAGCAGTCTCAAAATAATTTTCAACTTGCTCTTTTTCTGTTGAAGTGAGGGCAGATGTGTCAAGGTTTGTGAGGATTTGGCCTGTGATCGATACAGTCGTAACTTTGCTATCAGCATCGACTTTGTATCCAGTTGCAGTGGCGTAGTTGTAGCAACAAGGGCTTGAATACGAACTTTGGAGAGAAGCACACTCTTGTGTTCCCTTCTCAATTGCATTGCTTCGAATGACCTGATCAAATTCACCGCAAGAGATTGTGCCCTTGTTGTATTCAACATCTACCTCCCAATTGAGGTTGAATCCTTGTGGGCAAATGGGACAGGTGGAGTAGCAGCAAGCATTCTCGAAATCCTTCCGAGTTGAGGAGCAAGTAGCACTTCCTGCCTCCGTAGACATGGCAAGCTTGTTAGCAACATCACTGCATGCCTTCTGGCTACCATCGTAATATTCAACAAGAGCGTTTCCAGAGACTGCGCTTCCGCCTGTGCACATTCTGCAAGGATCTTCCGGAATGGTGTAACAACAGGCTTGAGCGTATGCCTCTTTCATTGAGCTACATTCTCCGCTTCCCTCTACTATGACGTTTTGGCTGAAACTCAAATCCAAGACAGAACAAGAAACTTCTTTACCACCAACATTAGCGGTGGCGGTAGTATCAATGAAGCCATCCTGACAAAGGTTGCACTTCTCAAAGCAGCAAGACTCAGCATGTTCGTCCTTAGCGCTTTGACATTGATCCCCAAGCGATGACTCCCTAATGAACAGAAAGTTGTAGAGACTGAGGCATGTAGTTGGAGAGTCTAGATGAGTCACCTGGACATCGCCACTGACATCAAGATAGTTTCCATTGACGTGACAGAGATTGCATGATGTTTCTGGGGGCTCATAACAACACGTGCTGAAATATTCGTCCTTCACAGCTGCGCAAGTATCACTGTCTGCGGTGATACCTTCCCTTTTCAGGATCCATTCAAAGTCTCCACATGCTATAGAGCTTCCTTCGTAACTCACAAAAGTTGACCAATCAGCCTTGCCATCACCACAGAGTGAGCACCGCTCATAACAGCATTCATCGTAATGATCTTTTGAAATGGCCTGACAAGTTTCTCCTGAGTGCTCTTCCCTGCTTCCGAGGTAGTTGGCAAGAGTCTCGCATGTAGTGCTAGTGCCAAGGAAGTTGACAGAAGTCTCCGTCTTAACGCTTTCATTATCTCCTGGACAAATACGACAAGGATCTTCTGGTTTCACGTAACAGCATTTGTCTTGATATTGCTCGCTAATGGCATTGCACTGCAATGAATCGAGCTCAATAGCTGCGGGACCGAGGCTTAAATCCAGCTCGAGACATGTCATCATACGCCCTTCATACGAAACTTGGACTCCAGCATCGAGGCCCTTATCACCGCAGACAGAGCACTTAGTATCACAGCACGCGTCAAAGTATTCATCTTTCATTCTAAGACATTGATCGTCATTCTCTTCCTCTCGCCTGAACATGGAGTCACTCAACTCGGAACACGTGATCTTCTTGTAGTTAAACTCGATGACGTTGGTTCCCATGAGATCAAAATAATCCCAATCATTCCCTTCGGCACTTCTCTTGCACAAGTTGCATGGATTTTCTGGAGGGGTATAACAGCATGCGGAAAAGGATCCCTTCGCATTCGTGCATTCCTCAGATTCAGTATGAATGCTCTGTTCGTAGAAGTATTGATCAACATCCGTGCACAATGTGGTCTTGCCATTGTGGTAGACGGTAAGAGCGGAATCAGTCTCGACGTTGGTTCCACAAACGTGGCATTGATCGAAGCAGCAAGTTTCGCGAAGCTGGCTTTGCGCATCAAAACAAACTCCACCGTCGGCTTCCTCTCTGGTCCTCAAACTCTGAGAAATATCGGCACAAGTCATCATCTTTCCGTTCCACTGAGCGTTGGCGACAAAAGAAACATCGTTTTCTGGACACAGGTCACATGGATTCGACGGAATGGTAAAGCTGCACGTGGAAGAAAAGGCTGCTTGAAGATCTTTGCAATTTTGGGTGTCCTTTGCGATTGCTTCGTCCTTGATTGCGCCGTCTAGCTGGAAGCAAGTAGCTCTCATTCCGTTCATCTCAACTTCAGCTTGCCAATCGGGGTAAGACCCCTCCACAGCTGTCAGAGTGCATTTTTCGTAGCAGCACTCATCAAAAAGAGATGCTTGGGTGACACTGCAAACTTGTTCTGTATCTTCAACACGGCGTGACATAAAGTTAGCGACTTCGCCGCATGTGGTTGGCCCATTGAAGTCTACCTGGCCGTTTTGGTTAAGGTCGTAGAAATTCCCATCTCTTTTACATAATTGGCAAGACGTGGTAGGGCTTGCGTAGCAACATGTGCTGTAGTACTCATCAGAGATTTCTTGGCACTGTGTAGTTCCATCCACAATGGCTTCAGTACGGAAGATTTCAGTCAAGGCGCCACAAGACATTTCTTCGCCATCATATTCGATGAACACATCCCAATCCAGGTCGTATTCCCCACATATATTGCAAGTGGCATAACAGCAAGTTTCGCCAAGGAGAGCACGCGTATCAGAACACGTATCAGAAGAGGTGTCAGCCCTCTCCATTAGATAATTATTGACACTTCGGCAAGTCACATCTTCGCCATCGAATTCAACAGATGTAGAGAAGTGCATGTACTCGTCTGTTGGACAAAGTTGGCAAGGAGAGCTTGGAATTTCGAAACAACAGGAATCGTAATGAAGAGACCGGACAGAGGTACAATTTTCGGATCCGTCTTCTACCTTTCCATTGAAAATACTGGATTCTATGTCTGCGCATGTTGCGTCCTCGCCATCAACTTCAACAATGACGTCTCTATCAAGTCTGGCACCATTTCCACAAAGGGAGCACCTATCAAAACAGCATCCTTCTGCAGCTAGACCTTGAGCCTCGTTACATTGATTACTCGAACTTTCGAATGGGGACACAAAGTTACTCACTTCTGCACAAGTGAATGTCGATCCATTGAACTCAACTTCGTCGGCAGGCATGAGTGTGAGTTGATCACCGTCTTTATTACAGATAGTGCAAGGATCGTTCGGATAGGTGTAGCAGCATTCGTCACCAAAGTCAGTGAGGACATCCTTGCAAGTTTCATTGGAAGCAGAGATCTCTTCAGAGTAAAGTAGGGAGCTAAGCTCTCCGCAATTCATTGATGTGTCATCATATTCGACTTGATGCCACCACTTCACTCCCTTTCCATCGCAAAGAGTGCATTGGTCAAAGCAGCACTTATCCCAGTGCTCAGTTTGAGCCGCGAGACACATTGAACCGTCACTTTCTTCAGGACCCAGTCTCTTGCTCAGCTCTGGGCACGACATCGTTTCTCCTTCATACTCCAATTCCACTGATGATTTCAAATCCAAAAGTTCCGTGTCTGTTCTGCAAAGCATACAAGGCATTTCGGCATATTGGTAGCAGCATTGTCCTCCCAACGATTGCTTTGCTGCATCACACTCTGAAGATCCTTTTGCAAATTCAGCAAGAACAGCCATATCTGCATCTCCGCAAGTCATTTCTTCCCCATTGTACTCAACTGCTAGCCAATCTTTCATACCCTGGGTGGAAGGGTCGGGACATAGGCGACATTTTGTCGGTGGTGGTGCTCCAATATTGTCAATACTGCAACCTGAATTGGCGAAGCAAACCTCTCCAAAAGGACATTGATTTGAGTCGCCAGATGTACATGGCTGCTTGCATCCGGTAATTACATCTTGGTAGTCTTTTCCACAAAAAGATTGATCAGACGGATCTCCAGTAAGAGCAGAGTTGCCACTATTGCTGGAGAGAGGATTGGAACCGTGTTTCAACATATCGATGGCCCAAAGCATGACGCCCTTAAAGCAATTGTCCTTGGCATAGTCACTTTTCCTGTTGAAGGACACAGTGTTGTCGTAAGATATCAGCCGATTGCCATCCGTGACCATCACCATACTTTGAGTTTCATCGTCGTAGCGAATGTAGTCAAAGCTGCGTGTTGAAACGATGTCGGCAACTTCAAAGTAGGGAAGAAACCCATCAGTTCCTTCGCATCCTGCCTTGCCTGGACCTTCGAAAGGACAGCCAAGGTCGAGGCAATCGTCTTGAGCCAAAGTGTACGTGCGAGCATAAGAGCCAAGCCCCATCACTAAGTTTGATTTTTGAATGAAATGGGACATGTAATCCACAGCCTCATCGATCATACGCATGTCAGTGTGAGAGTATACTGTTTGCTGAGGGTCCCAACTCCCCCACAAATCGTAAGCCATGACATTGAACCAATCGACATGTTCAGCGAGTCCAGCCAAGTCGAACCCCATCTCAAGCTTCGTGATATTTCCAGGTACCGCCACTGTGAGCTGATATGACTCTGGAGCTGAATTGAAAGCTTCACGTAGCTCTTTCGTCATCAACACGTAGTTATCGTAGTCAGCTCGCTTTCCTCCTCTTTCCTTCAGACCTGGGTATTCCCAATCTAAGTCCAAACCATCGAATCCATAGGTGCGGAGGAATTGAACAACGCTCTTTGCAAATGTTTGGCGATTGGTCTTGGACCCTGCCATCTCACTAAATCGTTTCTGCATCGGACCAGGGTCGTTATGGCTCCATCCACCAACTGCAATCATAGTCTTGATGCCAGGATGACGTTGCTTAACAGAGTTAAATTCTTTGTAGAGAGGAACTTCATTGCCGAAAGTGCCATCCCATGCTTCCAAACGATAAGACGAGTCAATAGAGGCAAAGGAGTACACGACATGGGAGTAGGGAGAGGCATCGAAAGTAGCAGTATTCATTGGCTGACAATTTTCATTACGGCTGCAGGAAAGAAAGGTGAAGAGATGGTCAGGCTTTGTCATTAAAGATTCTTATACAAACACAAAGAGGGCAGAAACTTACTAAATGCTCCAGCTCTGCCAATATCCCAAATTGACACTCATTTTCCTTTCCTGGTCGCAAACTTGCTCTACTGGAGCGGAAGGTGCACGAGTTGGACTATCAGTTCGACCAAAAGTGCTCACCAAGTAATCGATATCAACATCACCACACTGGGAAAATGCAAAGCACCCAAATCCTTCAGGGCACTCATCACCAGATGGACAGGCGATGGCGTTCTCACAATCTCCATCAATTTCTTCCACAGACACACCACAGAAAAAAGTTGACTTGACCAACTCAACATCTTCAACACTGTAGTCAGTAAAAGAGGGGCGTCCAGCGGGAGATGGGGCCGAATTTGGGCTAGGAATTCCATTGTTGCATGCATACGCAAAGCATCCATGTCCATCAGGACACTCAAGAATATTTCCGGATGGACAGGGGGTGGCCCCGATAGGCACGCCATCGACGCATGAGTTATCCAACGTAGCCCAAGTTTCCGCACAGAAGTAATTTTTGTTATTGTCGACAAGTGCTGGTTCATCAGATGTCGTTTCGTCAGGTGGAAGTAGAAATCCAACAAATTTGCCAGGATCAATCCTTTCATTGCAGCCCGTGAATGCAAAGCATCCTTCCGACTCAATACCACAATCCGTGGGTCCATTTGGACAAGGTGTGGCACCTTCACAATTCATCTTCAAAAATTGCATACTAGATCCACAGAAAAAGGTGCCTTTTACTTCTTCAGGGTCGGGTCCTCCACCCTCGATATTTGGATCCGATACGAACTCCCATGCTCCTCCACAGTTGGTGAAAGCAATGCATTCCTCACTCGAAGGGCAATCGGAACTTTCACCACTAGGGCAGGCTGTAGCATCGGCACAATCACCATCTACAGAGTTCCAATTGACACCGCAATAATATGTAGCCGCAAGGGAGTCGGCGTCAGGCAGTCCATTCTCATCCACTTTAATTTCTAACTTCTTCGTTGGTGCTAGAGTTGGGACCGGTTTGGTGGCTGGCTGGGGTTTGGGTATTGCGGGTGTTGGACTGATTACAGGTTCACCATCACCACGGCAGCAAACTGTTCGAAGTTGATCGACTCCATTACGACATCCTTCGCTCCCCTCCTTGAAATTGTCCAAATAGTAGTTGTAAAGGTTGACACAAGTTGTCACACTTCCGTCCCAAATGATTTCCGCATTTAGGCCGTATTGACCAGGCAAGCACAAATTGCAATTGGCATTCGAAGTAGGATAAGGAGTCTGCTTAATGATAGGAGCCCCCGTCTGTGGAGGCATGGTGGGCGTCCCTGGCTCAACAGGTTTCCTCGTTGGTTCCTTCGTCGTGGGTGCTGGAGTAGGAAATTCACTGTACAAAAACTTGCTTGCATATTCTAAATCAGCATATGTCGGGAAATCCAAAGAGCGGAGGTAACTGACATACTCGGCACGATATTCTGCCGTCTCGAGTGGTCGTTGGGAGATAAGTCGGGAATCATCGTTGAGCACATTGAGGTTGGAACGATACACGAAATCTTGACTGTACGTGATCATAACACCATCTTTCGTCGCCTCTTGCAGTTTGCGACTTCCACGATTGAGCTCACCAACCACCATTGGATTAAATTCATGAGATGGTGCCAGATCTATGATAGGATTCTCGATCGTAACACTAACATCAAACACTTCTCTACGGAGTTGATCCACCTCCCCCTCTTTCACATCGTTGAAGAAACTCTCAATATAATTTTCAGTCATAATTCTCCAACGCTCTAATGCAGGATCGTCCAAGTTCTGAACTCCATAGAGAATAATTCTCACCATATCCTCACGGTAAGGACCAATCAATGGAAGTGTAGGCTCAGCAGTGGCAACATTACCACCTGCCGCCGGAGTAGTACCACCCTCTCCCACCGGCCCTGGCGTAGGACTACGACTAGGCTTCGAAGTCGTCGGATTAGCCGTGGGAACCAACCCCGGATAATTCGAATATCCCAACTCCTTCTTACAAGTCCCCACTCCCGAAATACACTTTAATCCATATAAACACAAGTTATCATCCCCCGATGGACAACGTTGCGCACAATTCGCTTGAGCATCGAACCAATCTAATCCACACCAGAATTCCATTTGCATACTTCCAAAGGGGATTGGTGCCCATGTTGGCTTTTTGGATGGGACTCCGGTTGGTTTGAGTGTTGTTGGTGCTGGTGTGGGTGTTCGTGATGGTTTGGCGGTGGTGGGGGTTTGTGTTGGGTTGTTGTTAATTGGTGCTGCGGCTGTTGTGATGATAATAAGTGAAGAAGATGAAGATGAGTAAAAGTAATAATTAGTTGATCACGAAAAGTGTAAAAGTAGCACCTTGCCACTCTCCCATGCAGTCAACAAAAATCACCCAACAGCAAACAACACTACAATACTACTCACTCGAAGGCATCGGCGTAGGTTCCGGTGTAGGACTTCCCGTCATTCCCACAGCACTACACTGCGTATACTCATGACAAGTCATGGGAGCAACACAATCCGAATCCCCATTCGGACAATGCCGTTCCTTGACACAGTTATTCGAAGCATCATTCCAATCGAGTCCACAGAATTGCATATTACGTTCATCAGTGTCACTAATTGGTGGATTTGTAGGTTGAATTGTTGGTTCGGTATTTTTCTCAGTATTATTGTCAAGTTCCTCAGCGGCAAGAAGTGCTGCTTCTTCGTACTCTTTTTTGACAATGGCATTAATTTCACATTCTGGATTGTCCGCATTTACTGATACGAAACAAGTTTGACCATTGGGACATTCTTGATTGGTCCCTGTTCGACACCAACTCTGACTACTGCAATCACTCGCTGCCTGTTGAAATGTTGGTCCACAGAAATACGCACTTTCCATAGTTCCCGGATCAGGCAATTCTAATTCCTGCTCGGTGATTTCCAACTCATTGACATTGCTCAGTGGATTAGCCGATGGATCCGTCAGTACAAAGTACGAACAGGGCATATCAATAAAGCAATATTGACCACTCGGACACGCCTCATCCGGACAATGCCTCCCAATCGCCTGCTCTCCACCCGCCTGGCACGTCGCCAGAGCCTCCGGATAACTCGTCCCACAGAACATTTTGTCCTCCGCCGTATTATACGCTGGATTCTGCGATAGGGAATAAGTGGGCACTTGGATGTTGGCGATGGTGCGCGCATCGCAGGGAGTGTTGGCGAAGCAAGTGTGTCCTGGGAGGAGGCATTCGTCGTCGCTGCTGGAGGGGCACCATTGGCGGTCGGCGCAGGTGTCGGTTTGGATGTCGGCGAAGGAGGAGCCGCAGAAGAATTTGTATTTGAGGTTGGGGTCGGTTGCGAGGGCTGTGGTTGATTTGGTGGTGGTTGATAGGAGGAGGAGGAGGGTGGAGAGGTGTAGGTGAAGTGCAGCCATCATGTCTTGTGTATTATGGGCTCAAGTTGTGTGTAGTATTGATAATCTATGATGATGATGATGCGCTGATAGTATTGCATTCAGGATATGATTAGTCAGTAACGCAGCCACCCACCAAGCATTGATGCTAGATGATATTGTGATGAATGGCTGGCTTCTTTGCCACGAAAGGAGGCTGCTTTCGGCTTTGGTTTGAAAAGATGGGCTGATCTGCAGAAGAATCGAGCCCCTTCAATTATCAAATTGTTGTCACATCACCATGCAAATTTCTTGGGCCAATACTTGATTAGGTTATCCCCACTTTCTTTATTGGGTCCATTACAAAAGTGTGCAAAAACGAGTCGGTAAATTATTTAGGTTAACTCTGCTTGTGGATAAAATAAGATGCCATCTTAAGAAAGTGCTGAGTCCCACCAGCGGCCGGCCGCCCGCCA
>Ga0075467_10002847_pt1 | contig 13490 bp, 10 predicted proteins | sample DEB08_DNA_9_FD_75067 | JGI IMG/M metagenome (GOLD analysis project Ga0075467, IMG submission 75067) | Aqueous microbial communities from the Delaware River and Bay under freshwater to marine salinity gradient to study organic matter... | ecosystem: Environmental > Aquatic > Marine > Coastal ...
GTTGGAAAATCAAAAAGATCGCATACGGCGGATGAGTTTATTTATTTGAAGGAGATTGAAAATGGAATTGATTTGTACGTGGATTTTATTAAAAAAATAGATTTCGAAAATAGCGAAACAAACTAAAAATCAAACAAAATCCCATCATTCGACTCCGAGCATTCGGGACAGAATGACGGAAAGAGAATCACGAAAATTCTATTGAGTTTTTGGCTTTGTAGTTGAAAATATAAGAGATTATGAAACTTTGGGAAAAAGATTTTTCGATTGATAAACTGGTAGAACAGTTTACAATCGGGCAAGATAACGTGCTGGATTTGCAGTTGGCAAAATATGATGTGATTGGGACAATGGCTCATATTAAAATGCTGCAAAAAATTGATTTATTGACAACAGAAGAGTTGGAAATACTGACTTTGGAGCTGCAAAATGTTTTGAATGATATTGAAAGTGGACATTTTACAATTGATAAAAACGTGGAGGATATTCACTCGCAAGTAGAGTTTTTATTGATTGAAAAATTGGGGGATATTGGAAAGAAAGTTCATGCTGGCCGTTCTCGAAATGATCAAGTTTTGGTGGATTTGCGGTTGTATTTTCGAGCAGAATTGAAAGAAATTGTGGATTTGGTCGCTGTATTATTTGACGCATTGCAGACGCAAAGCGAAACTTACAAAGATGTTTTGATGCCTGGTTATACGCATACACAAATTGCGATGGTATCGTCCTTTGGTTTGTGGTTTGGGGCTTTCGCCGAATCCTTAGCCGACGATTTGCAGCAGTTGTTGGCAACTTATAAAACGGTGAATCAAAATCCATTAGGCTCGGGTGCAGGTTACGGCAGTTCGTTTCCGTTGGATAGAAGGCACACTACAAAAACATTGGAATTTGAGGACTTGAGCTATAACGTTGTTTATGCTCAAATGGGAAGAGGGAAAACAGAATTATCATTAGCTTTTGCTTTGTCGATGCTGGGTAATACCTTAAATAAATTAGCAGCGGACGTTTGTTTATACAATTCTCAAAACTTTGGTTTTTTAACTTTACCAAAAGAATACACAACAGGTTCGAGCATTATGCCGCACAAAAAAAATCCTGATGTATTCGAGTTGATTCGCTCGAAAACGAATCAATTATTGAGTTTACCAACAAATGTAGCGATGATGATCAGCAATTTAACTTCGGGTTATCACCGTGATTTTCAATTATTGAAAGAGGCGATTTTTCCTGCGATTCAAACCGCAAAACAATGTTTAAAATTGACGGCTTTTGTGATTCCAAAAATTGAAGTAACGGAAGGTTTATTGGATAATCCAAAGTATAAATATTTGTATAGCGTTGAGGAAGTTAATCGAAAAGTGTTGGCAGGAATGCCTTTTCGAACGGCTTATAAAGAAGTTGGTTTGGCGATTGAAAACGATGATTTTGAACCAAATACGGAAATCAATCATACGCATGAAGGTAGTGTTGGAAATTTGTGTAATGCAGAAATTAAGCAGAAATTTGAGCGAGTTTTGGAGCAGTTTTAAACTTATAATTTGATATAAAACCTGTCAGATCTTGAAAATCTGACAGGTTTATTAAACCATTAGAATTTATTCTTTATGCTTAGAATCTATCCAAATCGTCACCGGGCCATCATTCAATAAACGGACTTTCATATCTGCCCCAAACTCGCCTGTACTTACGGTTTTGCCAAGCTCTTTTTCAACGTGTTGTACGAATTGTTCGTATAGCGGAATCGCAAGATCAGGCTTGGCCGCTTTGATGTACGACGGCCGATTACCCTTTTTCGTACTGGCGTGCAAGGTAAATTGACTAATAATCAATAAATCGCCCTCAATATCTTGGACAGACTTGTTCATCACGCCGTTTTCATCATTGAAAATACGTAAGTTTAACAGTTTTCGTGTGAGCCATTCGATATCAGTTTTCGTGTCCTCATTTTCGATACCGACTAAGACCAGTAACCCCTTTTCGATAGCGGATTTTACGATGTTATCGATGGTTACAGATGCTTCGGTTACTCTTTGTATCAATAATCGCATATTTGTGTTTTTTCGTTAGCTTGAGTTAAGTAACGGACTATCATTTTGCGAAAGCAAATCAAGAATTTTTTAAAAATAGTTTTTTAATATTTTAAGTGTTCTCAATCGTGTATTATGACATATTTAAAATGATGTCAGCTACTTTTCGGTGATTGAATAATTTTTTCATTTTGGCTTGTCCGCCGATGACTTTTTTGGCACTCAAATAATTTCTAAAAGTACCTTTTTTTAAAACAACTAATTCCAATTTTTTCATGGCAATATCGCCTTCTCGTTTTTGACGATAATTATTATTGTAGTGTTGTAATAATTGATCCAATTCATCAATAAATAACTGAAGATCAGGTGGTTGATGAATAAATTCAACCAGCCATTGATGTCCGCCAGTTTCGCCTTTTTCGGCATATTTTGGAGCAACTGAGAAATCTCGGATTCGGAAATCAATTTTTTTTGATAAATCCTTCAACGCATTATTGACGTGATACATACTCAAATCTTCTCCAAACGCATTGATGTATTCGCTCTCTCTCCCGACGACTTTCAAGCGATAAGGATTTGTATAAGTAAACTGTACGACATCGCCCAAGATATAGCGATACAAACCGTATTCGGTCGAAATCACAATTAAGTAATTTTGCCCAGTTTCCACTTGTTCTAATGGAATAATCGTATTGTGATAGTTGGCTTTATTGCCGCCACTGTTAAAAGGGATAAATTCATAAAAAATACGACCGCCGGTAAGTAATAACATACCTTCTACATCGGGCGAATCTTGAAACGCAAAAAAGCCTTCGGTCGCATTATAAACCTCTTGAAAAATCATTTCTCGCTCCAAAATATCGTTGAATAATTTCCGATAAGGATTAAAATTTACGCCACCATGAAGATAAACTTGCCAGTTTGGAAAAAGCTCGGGGATCGGTTTGTTTGTCGTTTCACTTAAATAATTTAATAATGACAAAATCCAAGTCGGTACTCCCAACATCACCCGGACATTTTTTAAAGAATCCAAATGTTTAACGATATAATCCAACTTGCTTTCCCAGGTTGTGAACACTTCATTCGGAAAATTCATACCCCACATATAAAACGGTAATCGCTTGATTAATAAAGCCGACATATCGTAAACTTCATAATTGCCTTGCGATGGATATTGATAACCGCTCAGCGAAAGGTTGCGAGCCAATAAATAATCGCTAAATCCAAAATTAGACACCAGATGATACATCAATGAACGAGAACCGTAGTAATGATTTTTGTGCGTAAATTGATGTGTAATCGGTAGAAGTTTACCTTCTGAAGTCGTGCCGCTTGTTTTCAAAAAAGCAACAATGTCGTCTTTTGTTAATAACGTAGCGGGTTTTCCTCCGATAACTTGTTGTATCAAATCTTCATATTGCTCATAGCGGCTGAGTGGAATTTGGCGGAAGTCGCTATAATGCCTAATTTTATCGAAATTAAACTGCTGCCCAAAATATGTTTGGCTATTTTTACGAACAATCAACCGCCAGCAATCATCTTGGTTGGCTAATTGTCTCTCTTTTATGCCTTGCTCAACCTTTAATACATAAGGAATGATTTTCATTTGTTCCAACTTTGTAACACAAATTTTAATATTATTAAAGGTATAAATTAAGGAATGAACAGAAAAGTTTATTTTTGAATAATCATTATAAATTAATATAAAAACTATGAATCCAGACGCAGAAAAAGCAATCAAAAATCACGCATTATATGCCGCAGGAGGTGGATTAATTCCGATTCCTGTATTAGATTTTATGGCAGTAACAGGCGTTCAGATTGATTTAGTGCAGAACCTTTGTGATATTTACAATCTTAATTTTTATCGAAATCAAGGAAAATCGGTGATTAGTGCTTTTGTCGGTACATCTTTGGCGAGCATTGGTTCTTCGTTGATAAAAGCGATTCCGGGCATCGGTTCATTGGTTGGCGGCTTTTCAATGTCGATTTTATCTGGTGCAACAACTTATGCAATTGGTCAGGTTTTCGCCAAACACTTCGAAAACGGCGGCACAATGGATAATTTGGATGTAGAAGAATTTCGAGCATTTTACAAACGTAAGGTCGAAGAAGGTAAAAGTATCGTGAAAGAAATGAAGGAACAGGAAGAGCAGCAAAAAAATACTTCCTCTACTACTTCTAATCCTCGTCAATCTAAACTACAAGAAAAATTAGAGGATGTCAAGCGGTTGTATGAAAGTGGTATCATCACGAAGTCGGAGTATGAAGAGATGCGAAAGCGATTATTTGAAAATTATATCGGATAGTTTTCTAAAATATTCGATCACAAAGGAACTATTACGCATTTAAAAGCCTTCTATTCCCGACTTTTTTATAAAAAAGTGAAAAAAAATATTCAAAGCTTTGGTTTTTTATAAAAATAACTTACCTTTGCATCGCTTTCTTAAAATAGGAAGTTGGTTTTGGTACCTTAGCTCAGTTGGTAGAGCACAGGACTGAAAATCCTGGTGTCCCTGGTTCGATTCCTGGAGGTACCACAAAATCAAAAGCCGATTCGGATTTCCGAGTCGGCTTTTTTATTTTATAAACTTTTAAGTTATTGATTTTCAGTGTTTTAGATGTTGAGATTGAATATTTATTGTCTTTGCCAAAATCTTTAGTAAAACCCTTGAATTAGCTACTTTCTTATGTTTTAGTACCAATTTTGTCCCCAAATTGAATCATAATTATTTTTTAAGGACTTTTCTACTAATCACTGTTGAGTTGTTAAATAGAAAGGTTGCTTATAGCGGCAGTTTTCTGTAAAAACAAAAAGGACTTTGCCAAATCGACAAAGCCCTTTGAAATTTCTATTTATTTTATTCTAATCTTAAATTGCATCAATAATTGCATTCAAAGTCGCACTTGGACGCATTGCCGCTGCTGCTTTTTCAGCATCAGGGAAATAATAACCATCAATATCCATCGCTACGCCTTGAGCTGAATTTAATTCTTCTACGATTGTCGCTTCGTTTTCATCTAAAGCGGCTGCAATCGGCAAGAATTTATCTGCTAATTCCTGATCTGCAGTTTGTGCTGCCAACTCTTTTGCCCAATACATAGCTAAATAGAAGTGACTTCCACGATTATCTAATTCATTCACTTTACGTGAAGGCGATTTTCCATTTTGTAATAAAGCTACCGTTGCGTTATCCAAAGCCTCTGCAATGATTTTAGCTTTCGGGTTATTATTTGTGGTCGCTTCGTGTTCTAGAGAAACGGCTAAAGCCAAAAACTCACCTAAAGAATCCCAACGCAAGTGATTTTCTTTATTAAACTGTTGAACGTGCTTAGGAGCAGATCCACCAGCACCAGTTTCAAATAAACCACCACCATTCATCAACGGAACGATTGACAACATTTTTGCACTTGTTCCCAACTCTAAAATCGGGAATAAATCCGTGTTATAATCTCTTAATACGTTTCCAGTTACTGAAATTGTATCTTGTCCGTCTTTCATTCTTTGGATAGAAAACTTCGTTGCATCAACAGGTGACATAATTCTAATATCTAAACCAGTTGTATCGTGATTTGGTAAGTAAGTGTTTACTTTTTGAATCAATTGTGCATCGTGAGCTCTGTTTTCATCTAACCAGAAGATGGTAGGTACACCCGTTGCTCTTGCACGGCTAACAGCTAATTTTACCCAATCTTGGATTGGTAAATCTTTCACTTGACACATTCTCCAAATATCGCCTTCTTCTACTTCGTGTTCCATCAAAACTGCCCCAGAATCGTCCACTACTTGAACTGTTCCAGCTTCTGCAATTTCAAAAGTTTTATCGTGAGAACCATATTCTTCTGCTTTTTGAGCCATCAAGCCAACGTTCGGAACTGTTCCCATTGTTGTTGGGTCGAATGCACCGTTTTCTTTACAGAAATCAATCACTGCTTGATAAACACCAGCGTAAGAACTATCTGGAATCACGGCTTTTGTATCTTGCTTTTTGCCATCTTTGTTCCACATACAACCCGAAGTACGAATCATTGCAGGCATCGACGCATCAATAATAACATCACTCGGAACGTGTAAATTCGTAATGCCATTGTCAGAATCAACCATTGCTAAATCTGGGCCTTCTGCAAAACATTTTTCGATTTCTGCTTCAACTGCTGCTTTTGTTTCAGGAGCAAGATTGTCTAAATTCGACAATAAATTACCAAAACCATTATTCACATTGACACCAGCTTCGTCCAGTTCTTTTCCGAATTTTTCAAAAACAGATTTGAAAAATACTTTCACACCGTGACCAAAAATGATAGGATCAGAGACCTTCATCATCGTTGCTTTCATGTGCAATGAAAACAAAACCCCTTTTGCTTTTGCATCAGCGATTTGTTCCTCAAAAAAGGCCAATAATGCTTTTTTGCTCAAAAATGTTCCATCAATAATTTCACCTTCCAAAACAGGAACGCTTTCTTTTAAAACAGCCGTTCCGTTATTATTCACCAATTGAATTTTTACACTGCCCGCTTTCGCAATAGTGACCGATTTTTCGTTGGTTGCAAAATCGTCTTTTCCCATTGTAGCGACATGAGACGCAGAATCTGCCGACCATTCGCCCATTGAGTGTGGATTTTGACGAGCGTAAGCCTTCACTGGTTTTGGAGCTCTTCTGTCCGAGTTTCCTTCTCTCAATACAGGATTTACAGCACTACCTTTGATTTTATCGTAAGTCGCTTTGATACTTTTTTCTTCGTCGTTTGAAGGTTCGTCAGGGTAGCTCGGAATTGCAAAACCGTTCGCCTGTAATTCTGCAATCGTCTTTTTTAATTGAGGAATTGAAGCCGAAATATTTGGTAATTTAATAATATTGGCTTCAGGTTTTTTTACTAATTCTCCTAATTCTGCCAGCGCATCAGTAACTTGTTGTTCTGGTTTTAAATAAGAAGCAAAGTTGGCCAAAACTCGACCTGCAAGTGAAATATCCGTTGTTTCCATTTCGACTCCGCACTGCTTCGCAAATGCCTGAACGATGGGTAAAAGTGATTTAGTCGCTAAAGCGGGTGCTTCATCCGTATGTGTATAATAAATCTTAGAAGACATATTTTTAAAGTGATTTTATTAATGAATTTTTATTTAATACATATACAAATCTATATGATTTAATTTGAATATATAATTGAGGGGCGAAATTACAAATTAATTTGGTAAAGTAAGGGCTTTTAGTTATGACAATTGTCATTAACACTTACATGAGCATTTATGGAGAATATTGTCATTTTTTTCAGTTCGATTGTGAATATGGATTATAATTACAATTTTTGGCAATTGTAATCAAATTGTTTAAATTAAATCAATATTTTGCACTTTGAACACATCCTTCCTCTTTCCCTTAAAAAAGGAAGGAAGCCTGACAACAGACTTTTAAGCTGTAACTTTTCGAGTAGGATTCCTTTTGTTTTAAGAGAAAAGTCAGGGATAGGTTCAGACAGAATAATTCTAGTCCTTTATATTATTAGTATTTGTATAAATGGAATATTGACGTAAAGCTTTGCACATGATTATTTATAATGTCTTAGGCATCATAATTCGTACGTTTTTCCAGCTGTTTTATAAACGAATTTATATCACAGGTTTGGAGAATGTACTGAAGGATAAGCCAATATTTTTGGCCGCTAATCATTCTAACGCGTTGATTGATGGATATGTAATTGCGGTATTTTTGATTGGTCATCGTAAGAGTTATTTTTTAGGACGAGCAGGGATTTTTGGTAACAAATTTTTGGATTGGCTCTTCACGACCGTTCAGATTATACCAATTTATCGTCCTCGTGACGGTGATGATTATACTAAAAAAAATGTGTCCACTTTTGAAAAAGTCGATAAGGTATTATTAGAAAATAAAGCTATTTTGATTTTTCCGGAGGGTAATTGTGTAAAAGAAAAACGATTACGACCGTTAAAAAAAGGAACGGTAAGAATGGCGTTTAGTGCGTGGGAAAAAGGGGCTGATGTGCATATTATTCCGACAGGAATCAGCTATACCCAACACGACAAAGCAAGAAGTGAGGTGATGTTGAGTTTTGGTAAACCGATTCCGATAGAAAATTATCGCTCACAATTTGAACAAAATCCGACCGAAACTTATACTGCCGTCAATGCAGATTTGAAAGCAGCGATTGAGTCAGAAATGGTATTGATTGAAAATGTGGATGATGAATTTGTTACGGAGCAGTTGTTAGAAATCGGTCGTAATGATCACCGAGTAATCGGGACAGGTTTTCAAGAAAAAGGTTGTTTTGTGATGTCAAATAATTCTAAACGGTTAGAGTTGGAGCAGCAAATTGCGAATAAAATTAATCGATTAGCCAAAGAGGATAAAGCACAATTAGCGACTTTAAAATCGGATGCTAATGATTATTTTGAAGCATTAAAAAAGGAAAAAATAACCGATAACGCTGTCGTAAATTATCAACAATCAAGAAGTTTTATCATTCGATTACTGGCACCTTTGGCGATAGTTTTGGGGGCAGTTTTACATTTTCCGTTACGTTATTTTAAATCATTGGCGAGAAGAATGACGCAGAAAGATAATACGATGTTTTTGACTATTTGGACGGCTTTGTTAATGGGGTTTTATTTGATTTTCGGTTTAGTTTTGATAATTTTTGGTATTCTAACCATCGGTTTTTTAAATGCTTTTCTGGGAGGAGTTGTAATTGTTGTATTGACGTATGGTTCGGGTCTAATTTTAGAAAAATATAAGGAGGATCAAGCAAATGTTGATTTTAAAAAATTAGCAAATCGTTCACCTAAAAAAATTGTGGCTTTAAAAGAAATGCGACTGAAGTTAAAATGATTATCTTGTTATTTTGATATAGTTATTTTTTAAAAATCAAATACCGACAATGAAAAAAGATGTATTTATAATAATGCTTTTCGCTATGATGATGTTCGTTTTCGACAGCTGTACACCGGGCAAAGAAACATCAACATATTGCACAACTGAAGGAACGATTAGAGATATGACGGGGCTGGATGGCTGCGGTATGATGATTGAATTGTCAGACGGCACAAGGTTAAACCCTGTGGAGTACACGGTGAAATCTTTCAGTTTTGAAGATGGTCAAAAGATTCGATTCAGCTATGAAAAAGTTGATGCGATGAATGTTTGTATGTCAGGGCAAACGGTGAAGATTACTTGTATTAAATTATAACAAAAACTAAATAAATCTGTCAAGTAAAATCTGGCAGTAAGTTGAATATGAATCCAAATTTAGACGCAACAGATAATAATTTTACGCCAGAGGAAAAGACGTTTGACAAGGCGTTGCGACCGAAAATGTTATCCGATTTTTCGGGGCAACCTAAGATTGTCGAAAACCTAAGTGTTTTCATTCAAGCGGCCAAAATGCGGGAAGAGGCACTGGATCACGTTTTGCTGCATGGTCCTCCGGGATTAGGAAAGACGACTTTATCACATATCGTGGCTAATGAGTTAGGCTCGGATATGAAAATGACTTCTGGGCCGGTATTGGAAAAACCTGGTGATTTAGCTGGTCTTTTGACAAACTTAGACGAAGGCGATGTTTTGTTTATTGACGAAATCCATCGTTTGAATAATGTCGTTGAGGAATATTTGTACTCCGCTATGGAAGATTATCGTATTGATATTATGATTGATACGGGACCAAATGCTCGAAGTATTCAGATCGGTGTTGAGCCGTTCACGTTAGTTGGGGCAACGACTCGAATGGGGTTGTTGACTGCTCCGATGCGTGCAAGATTTGGGATTACTTGCCATTTGGATTATTACGATATCGAAACGTTGACGAAGATTATCACTCGTTCTTCGGGAATTTTGGGCGTTCCTATTACGCCAGAAGGAGCGCTGGAAATCGCAGGAAGAAGTCGTGGTACGCCTCGTATTGCCAACTCATTATTACGTCGTATTCGGGATTTTGCACAAGTCAAAGGTAATGGCACGATTGATATAAAAATTGCGAAATTTGGACTGGAGGCACTGAAAGTTGATGAAGGTGGATTGGACGAAATGGATAATCGAATCCTTTCGGCAATCATTCATAAGTTCAAAGGTGGGCCTGTCGGTTTGACGACTATTGCGACAGCAGTAGGCGAGGAGGCCGGGACGATCGAGGAAGTTCACGAGCCGTTTCTGATCATGGAAGGGTATATTCAACGAACGGCACGAGGACGTGAAGCAACGGCAAAAGCGTATGAACATATTGGCGTTGTGCCACCGACAAAGCTGGGGACATTATTTTAATGAGGAATGGTAGCACTTGGTTAAATTGTAAAAACGGTGTCAGAGTGATATGCTTTAGGTTGCACAAAGAGAGGGTTTTACGGGCAGCAGTAGAGCTAACGCTTTTTTTGAATGTAGTTTTTTAAAATGGTTAGTTTGGGTTTTATTTCTTTTTAATATAACAAAATTTAAGAATTAAATTTTTTTGTATCGGCGTTTCTTAACTCGTTTTGATGATACGTATTTTGAATAGAGAAGTATTATAAATATCTCAAATATATTGTCACAAAAATAGGATTTCGATATCATTAGCTATGATAATTATAAAATATTTTTACGAAATGCTTCCCAATATGATGTGGTAATTATCAGGAGAGAGACTACTTTAACTAAAGAAAAACGAATTATTCGATAGATTTAATAAGTTTACAAAATAGGTAATTAGGAATATCTGTTTTGACATTATAAATACTGCAATAATAAAAAAATCTCAGGAAGTCTAAAAAAGTTAATTTGAAGACAAGAGTTTGGGAAGAGATAAGCTTACAATCAACGACAAAACTATATTTTAAAAAACCTCATTATGTTAAAAACAAAGGTATTATTGACTGGTAATTTCGGTGTTGGCAAAACATCTCTATTTCAACAGTTTATTTTAACCAAATTTGATGAACGCTACTTGACAACGATTGGCGTTAAAGTAGATAAAAAGCAGGTACAATTACAAGAAGATCTCATAGAAATATTTCTTTGGGATGTCGCCGGGGAAGTAGCCCAGGATAAAGTACCAAATTCTTATTTTATGGGAGCTCACGGTATCATTTACGTTTTTGATTTGACCCGACCATTGACCCACCAGAATATAGAAAGTGACATTAATTATTTGAAAAAAATAGCACCTAAAGCATCTATTAAAGTTGTTGGTAATAAAAAAGATTTGGTGGACACAGAACGAATTGAGCAGATTGTGGAGAGATTGACTGTTCCTTACGATATGGTCATGAGTGCTAAAACCGGTGAAAATGTCGAAGTTTTATTTACGAACTTGGCTACTGAAATATTTGAAAATCTAAAGCAATAATTAATCTTAAAATAATATTTCTTTTCTGCTTCGTTTCGAATATAAATAATTATATCCTCAAATAACTATTTGTCTATTCAGATTCATGATGTGATTAGTATTTTCGAGCCGCCTTTTCATCTGTAAAAGGTGTAAAAACATAACAGACTATCCTGCATTTTTATAAGATTCAATTATTTTTGCAAAAATTTTGAAATTATTATGAAACACCTAAATAATGTAAAGTGATGTTCTGACAACATTTTACATTTGAATTCACTAAATAAATTATGTCTAAAGTACAAGCTGCAATAACTGGAGTACATGGTTGGGTGCCTGAATATCGTTTGACTAATGCTATTTTAGAAACAATGGTCGATACGAATGATGCTTGGATTTCATCAAGAACAGGTATTAAAGAACGTCGAATTTTGAAGGAGGAAGGAGCGGGGACTTCTTATATTGGAGAGAAAGCAGTACGAGGTTTGTTAGAGAAAACAAATACGAAGCCGGAAGCAATTGATTTTATTATATGTGCAACGACTACGCCTGATATGCAGTTTCCGGCCACAGCGAATATTATTGCAGATAAAGTTGGTTTGGTGAATGCATTCGGATATGATTTGAATGCTGCTTGCTCGGGGTTTTTGTATGCTTTGACAACAGCTTCAAAGTTTGTAGAAAGTGGACAATATAAAAAAGTTATTGTCGTCGGTGTTGATAAAATGTCGTCTATTATTAATTATAAAGATAGGAGAACTTGTGTCATTTTTGGTGACGGTGGCGGAGCTGTTTTGTTAGAACCTTCAACAGATGGAACAGGTGTTCAAGACCATATTTTAAAAAGTGATGGTAGCGGCCGCAAGTACTTACACATGAAGGCGGGCGGCTCGGCTCGGCCAGCATCGCATGAAACGGTTGATGCGAACGAACACTATGTTTTTCAAGATGGTGGTCCAGTTTTTAAAGCTGCGGTTTCGAGTATGTCAGACGTAGTCGGGAAAGTGATGGAACGCAATGGTGTGACGGCTGAAACTTTAAATTGGTTAGTGCCGCATCAAGCAAATAAACGAATTATTGACGCTGTTGGGCGTTTTGCGAAAATTCCGAGTGAAAAAGTGATGTTGAATATTCATAAATATGGAAATACGACAAATGGTACAATTCCTTTGTGCCTTTGGGAATATGAAAATCAGTTAAAAAAGGGAGATAATTTGGTACTGACCGCTTTCGGTGGCGGTTTCACTTGGGGTGCAGTTTATATTAAGTGGGCTTATGATGGTAAGGAATAGGTTATTTTCAATCAATAAATAGTCATAAAAAGCGGATAATTTCTAAGAATTATCCGCTTTTTTATTATTCAAATCATTCCGTTCATTCCACCGATTCCGCACCCAATTCGGAATAATAATCGCTCCAAAAACCAAATAACTATAATACGAAAATGTCCGCCAAAACAAGGCGATGACCAACGCAAACATATCAGGAATATAACCGTGCATAAACGCTTGAAAAGCCAACTCCGCAAAACCCGTTCCGCCAGGACTCGGAAAAAACATAATCAACATAAACATCGTTTGCAGCTTTGAGTAGAATAATAAAATCAGACTGGTATCACTTTGAAGTGTCGGCACTAAAGCGATAATAATCGCTAAAATCAAGGTGAATTTTCCAATCCAAGCACCGAAAGTCGCCCCTAAAGCGGCTAAATGATAACGAATGGGTTTGGTGCGAATTTCTTTTGAGGTGAGTAAAATATCGTTGCCTAAGTTTTCCACTTTTTCGGTATATCTTTTTAAGAATGGTAGTTTGCAACAAAGCAAAAGCAACGAACGGATTTTTTGAGGATTGACAAAAATCCCATAACTTAATAAAATGCTGTAAATCAGCATAATAGCATAAGTGATTATCAAAATAATCTCTGCTCCAAATCGTCCAAAAAATTGTGCATCAGCCGTTGGAATGATGTTTTGACCAACAAAAAAGTATAAAATCGGAATGCCAATTAAAAAGAAAATCGCATCTAAAATAATGGTGTAAATAACAATCGTTGCTGTTTTGGCAGTTGATAATTTTTCTTGTGATAAAACCACTAAAGCAACTGCCGAACCGCCAATACTCGTTGGTGTGACGGCAGAACTAAATTTCCAA
>Ga0075467_10002849_pt1 | contig 13485 bp, 11 predicted proteins | sample DEB08_DNA_9_FD_75067 | JGI IMG/M metagenome (GOLD analysis project Ga0075467, IMG submission 75067) | Aqueous microbial communities from the Delaware River and Bay under freshwater to marine salinity gradient to study organic matter... | ecosystem: Environmental > Aquatic > Marine > Coastal ...
AGTTCAAGGGTCGTTTTGACATAAATGATCTTTATGATTGCCAATCGAATTACTTCATGTATGCTTGACTACTCAAGTAGTAGTCAATCAATAGTAAAGGGTTAGCAATGAGTGAATCAAATTTAGCGGCGGATTTTTTAATCGGCCAATCTTTTTTACACAGTAAGTTACAGCGAAAGGTCGATGGGCAATTAAGTTTGCACGGCATTAGTTTTACTGAGTATCAGATAATGCACCACTTGGCGAGCGCCCCAGAACAGACAATGCGTCGTATCGAGCTGGCCGATTGTGTTGGTATTAGCGCATCCGGAGTAACTCGTTTATTGGCGCCGATGGAAAAGAATCACTTGATTGAGAAGCGCTCAAACCCGCGCGATGCACGGGTAAGCTTGGTTAAGCTATCGCAGGTCGGCGCAACTTTATTTGAAGACGCAAGTGTTAGCTTTCGCTATTGCGCTGAAGATTTGACCTCAATGCTAAGCACCAAGCAGCTAGAAAACTTGATTGATCTTTCTAACCGCTTGATTACAGCCGCTTGAGTGTAGGCGGTTAGATACTTGCTGTTAGATTGCGGTTAGCGTTAAAGGCAACAGGTCAGACGGCTTGCCTATTGGCGCTGGCGCATAGGGCATTTGGTAACCAGGTTCGACGCTAATCTGATAGTTTTTCAATAGGTGAAACAATATTAGTTTTACCTGAAGCTCAGCAAATTTAATACCAAGACACTTATGCGCTCCGCCACCGAATGGAATCCAAGCATGTTTATGGTTTCGGTCTTCTGCTCGTTCTTTATTAAAACGTTCCGGGTCAAATTTGTTGGGTTGTGACCAAATCTCAGGCATGCGGTGAGTAAAGTAGGGGCTAACAAATACTTTCTCGCCTTTTTTGATTTCATAGCCTTCAAACTCACAGTCTTTGATAGCCGCTCGAGGAATAGTTGGTAGCGGTGGGTATAAGCGCAGTGCTTCTTTAAGCACTAAGCCTGCCGCGTCAAATTCAGGCATGTCGGAATAGTTGAGAGTATCACTGCCGTGTGCCTGTATTTCGGCGCGAATTTTATCTTGCCACTCTGGGTTTGTAGCCAAGGCAAAACACACACTTGAAAGTGAACTTGTAGTGGTATCGTGAGCGGCCATCATTAAGAAAATTATGTGGTCAACAATATCTTGCTTACTAAAGCCTTCACCGTCGTCGCTTTGCGCTCGGCTTATTTCGGCAAACATATCAGTTTCGTTTGATTGTTGTTTGGCCTCTACACGGGAGCCAAAATATTGCTCGAGAAAGGCTCTGCCAGCTAAGCCTCGCTGATACTTATTACCGAACATTGGGTAACGCACGACTACCATTGACGCATCTACAACATCGACAAAAGCGGTATTTACCTTACCGGCTTCGTTGCTCAGAGTTTCGCCAATGAATATTTTAGACGCAAGGCTTAGCGTTAGATCTTTAATCGCTGGGTAGAAGTGAAAGTCTTTCTGCAAGCCCCAGCCAGCCATAGTAGAGGCTATGTCTGGATTCATGCTCTCAACATACGATTCAAGGGCATGCGCTTTGAATGGCGCACCCATTAGACGGCGGTGATAACGGTGCTCATCACCATCGCGCAACATTAGTCCGTTTGGAAATAATTTGTCGAGCGAGATGTTCCATGCTTTACGGCTGGAAAAATTTTTCTCGCGGTCTAGTAATACAAATTCGTTACCATTAGGGCTGAGTAGATGAATTGCTTTGGTGTTGAGAAAGTTGTTGTAGTAGACCGGCCCATATTTGTGATGCATCTCATCGAAAAGATTATTACAGTTTTTGATGAAACGAAAGACATGACCAAATACAGGTAAGCCGTTTTCGCCTGGGATAGATTTCAAGGGAGCAGTCATGAGAGGATGTAAATTAGAATTATTATTGACACAATGTATCTTATTTTAAGTAGGTTTGCGTGAACGAATACTTAGGTTTGTCTCGCATAGCTTAAGTTTAAGTAGCCTAGAAGACGTTGTTTGCGATATCACCAGCATAATTTGCTAGTCTAGCAGCAAGAACGAGAACAAGAACACGAACACGATTGGTTAGCAATGAATAATATTGAAGAGAATAAGAACTATGTTACTGCTTACGCCTTTACGGTAAACGATTCCTTAATAGGTAAGGCCTTGGCCAGCCCAACCCGAAGGCTATTGTCAATTTTGTTCGATACCATTGTTATTGGTTCGTTAACCTTAATGAGCACTACTGTAATGGCCGCATGCGTAATGGTGGTCTCGATAGTCGGATCGATTAAGGCACGCAATAAAGACGCACGCGATGGTACCTCATCGTTTGCTCCACGCGTTTTGTCTATTGCCGCGGTGATATCTGGCCTGTTTTTAGTCGTAAGCTTATTTATTTGGTGGCTGAGTTCCGACAGCCTTGTAGACTTAATACAGGATCAGTCCGGCGATGAGGTAAGTCTGTCTCAAGCCGAGCTTGAAAAACAATCGGAAGAAGGCTCTGGAGAAAACGGCGAGCAAGAACTGAGCGTTGTAAGCTGGCTGCAAGCGGCATTAACCGACCTTGGAATTGGCTTTGGCTGGGCCGCTATTTACTTCAGTGCGTTTACTGCATGGTGTCATGGGCAAACCTTAGGCAAAGTCTTATTTCGTATACGCGTAATAAAAATCGATGGCAAAGAATTAAGCTTATGGGAAAGCTTTGAGCGCTACGGTGGCTATAGTGCTGGTCTGGCGACAGGGTTGCTGGGCTTTTTACAAGTGATTTGGGACCCAAACCGGCAGGCTATTCGCGACAAAATTTCAGAAACAGTGGTGATCGATCTGACTAAAGCCGACCGATGCGTATGATTTCTAGTTTAGACGATTTAAAAAATAGGATTCATGCGTAATCAAGGTGATTAAATCCACGCATCAGGCCGTTCGTCGAGTTATGCTGAGGTCTCTGTAGGTAACATCAACGCCGATGTATCGACCCTCGGTTAGCGGAGAGACCGGCGCGAACTTTATTCACATCTCGCGCTGACGCAATGGCGAATTATTAGAGGTGCGCTTCATGGATGGTCGTAGTTGTTCAAATCACAGTGATTTGTTGGTCAAAATTTCGCTAAAGGTGCACCTGCTCATAGCCCTTATAAAAGGCTCTCAGCGCATCAGATTTTAAGATAGACAATTTATGCAAACCAGTATCAAGGAGTCATCATGTCAAAAAAAGTGGTTATCAAGACGGCCCAAAGTAGCGCCAGCGTCAGCGATTATTTAAACAGCATTGAGTCGGCATCGGCTCGTCGAGATGCGAAGATACTAGCCAAGTTATTCAAACAAACAACGGCTGCAAAGGCAAAAATGTGGGGAGGCAGCATCGTCGGTTATGGTGACTACACCTATTATCGAGCAAATGGCGATGAAGGGATTATGTGCGCTACGGGCTTTGCTGCACGCAAAAGCGGCCCAGTGCTTTATATTATGACGGGCTATGAAAAACATAAAGCGCTAATGTCTAAGCTGGGGCCTCACAAACTTGGCAAGGCATGTTTGTATCTGAAAAATCTGGACGGCGTCAATTTGCAGGTACTTGCACAATTGATCACATTAGGCCTCGAAGATCTTAAAATGACTTACACGGTAAGAATTTAGTCAAAGACATCATTTTTGTTTTATGATGAATGAAAATAGCCCCCAAATAGGAATGCTGAATGCCTTACTCAAACGATATTATTGAAGAACTTAATGTACTTTCCTTGTTTAATCTGGACACTGACTTAGAGGGAATAAAGGTGCACAGCTCAGCGGGCGAACCAAGAGTTTCAGCCGCTCAACGCCTATTTGATAAGGGTCTAACAACACAGAAGGATGGTGGTTATTTAACTAGCCTTGGGCGTACTGCGGCGGAGCATGCTCAGGGGTTATTGCAAATATTGAAATAGCTGAGTCTGATATCGTTTAAACATGGCTCTTTATTGAACGGGGCTTGACCCAAAGCCAACTTGCCAATACCAGCGCACCAAAGGTCGAGTAAGCTATGGTAAACACCCATAGGGGAAAGTCATAATAGAGGAAGCTGCTGAGCCAATGCGAGATGAATGAGCCACTGTAGACTTCGCCACCCGCTTGAGATCGTAACCACATTTCCAGTGTCGTTAATGGGCAAACAACTCCCGCCCAAGCTTGCATAACCACAACCCCGATACAGATCAGGTGGCTTAGTCTGAACCAAGGGTTGGTGACCCATCGCCATTTCAGCGCGCCGCCGATCAATGTGGCAATTAGACCTAATATCACGAACGCAACGATAAACGAGTGCGCTAATAAAACGGTGTCGGCGAGAAATAGGTAGCTGCTTGTTGTCATTAATTGCTCCACTGGTCTAAGCTATATCAGTGTATTCTGTCGCTTAAGCCTTGGCGGCGCAGTTAAAGAAATGGCAATAATTAGCAGAGCAGCCAACCATCGGTTTTGCCTCGATGAGTGTTTGTCAGCGTAACCATCTCAAGTTTAGGTGTGCTTCTTACTACTTAATTTGTAGTCAACACTAAACTACTTAGTTTATATGTCGACATGCTCACGACTTATCTATTTTTCAAATAGGACCGGTGTTTTGTCATGATTGATGAAAAAATTACCACTATCGCTTCGAATGATTCGCAATGCTAGCTTTCCTAGAAAATTAGGGATACTTGAAAGATTGTATGGTCGAAAGTTAAGTCTAGATGGAATTTTTGACGTAGTTAACGGTCAGCTTAGCAAGAAAATGGATCTCGAGATTTCTGAAATGCAGGATCTAGTGGCGAGACCGCTTTAGCTAAAAACGCTTATCTAGAGTACGATATGCGTTTAGTGGTCGATCAATCTTCGGCTGTTTATCAAGACTTAAAAATAGGCAGATAACTATGCGATTTTATTTTTCTAAGCGGTGGGGTTCACGGCTCCTTTTAGCACTGATTGCATCACTGCTGTTGAGTCAGCAAATTGCCCAAGCAACTCAAGCAAAAAGTGAGACTCCGAAGCAGACATTTGTGATTGTACATGGAGCTACAGGCGGCGGTTGGGATTGGCGTACGGTTGCAGAGTTATTAATGCAACAGGGTCATACCGTCTATCGCCCGACATTAACCGGCTTGGGCGAAAAGATCCATTTGGCTGATGATAAGGTCAACTTAACAACGCACATTACCGATATCTCCAATTTGATTTTATTCGAACAACTTCAAAATGTGATTTTAGTGGGCCATAGTTATGGCGGCATGGTGATATCAGGTGTCGCTAACCGTCTGCCTGAGCGCATTGCTCATTTGACATTTTTGGATGCGGCCGTACCAGCTCATGATATGTCGGCGCTTGATGTTTGGGGTACTAAGGTAGTAGATCTGGAAATTATTAACGGTTTGGTAAATTTTCCATGGTTAAAATCTACTCAAGAAGTCCCCAGAGATGTGCCACAACCTATTAATACTTTAACTCAGCAGGTTGAGTTTGATAACCCAGCGGCACTTAAACTTAACGCTACTTACGTCGCTTTTTTACCAAAAGACATTAGCCTAGATGAGCGAAGCAAGGATCCTTCATGGCAACGATCTGAGGCTCGAGGCTGGACTATTCGAACCTTTGCCGGTGATCATGTTGTCTATCGAGTTAAGCCCAAAAAATTTGTATCAATGCTATTGAAAACCGTTTCTGATCGCAATACGCGAGAGGTTATTGAACCTGTCAGCGATCCAATGGAAGAGTGAGTTTGATTCTCTCTCGGCTGCGCTAAGATTAAAACCAACTGAGATCAAAACCAACTGAGATCAAAACCAACTGAGATCCAAACCAACTGAGATCCAAACCAACAATAAGTGAGCGTCGCAACCGCCCTGTTAGCACTCGACTAGACCCGCTTTTTCAAGCTCTCTTAGCATCGGCTGAAGTTGGGTTTGATACTTTTTCCAGCGTTCGATTCCCTGTGTGAACATGGGCTGGCGCACCTGTGACGCACTAAGTGTTTTAACGGTGCGTTCAGTTTTATAAAATTCGAAACATTGATGCTGCGGTTCTAAGTTACAAAATTGCAATATCTGCTCAGTAACAGTTTTCTGGTTTTGCACTAGGTCTTCGTATTGCACCCGTAATATCAAGCCATCAGTTACCGATTCCCAATAGTCTATAAGCCTCATATAGCTAGAATATAGTTGAGCAAGCTCATCGAGTTGATAACTGAACCTACCACCCTGGCCACCAAATAACTGTCGATAACAGCCAAACGCTACGTCCATCGGGTTGCGATCTAGAACGATTATTTTAGCGTTAGCTAGCGAGGCTTGGATTATGCCGATTGAGCGATGATTGAACTGGTTTTTGTCGGTAAATACCTTCTTGTCGCCGCGAACGAAACGCATGTTGTGTTCGTATATGCGGCCCATTTTCTGCCAATCGTCGCTGTTGCGTGTGGCTAACCATTGATCAATTTGGCCATTGAAATCTGACTGGCGCTGAGATTGCATTATCGCATTGGCGAGTGCGGTGTATTCGTCACCCCCAGCGACGTTTGAATGGCTGGCGATAATTTGCTCAACTAAGGTAGTTCCGCTGCGCGGCATGCCCATGATAAATATTGGCCGCAAGTCGCTTTTATCCGGTTTTTCTAGACTTTGCATTAACTCAGTGTTGAAGACAGCCTTAGCATTTTCATCAATCGTCAGCTCAGCGCTAAGATCATAGTCAAAGGTTCGCCGTTTCATCGCATTGGCAATTTCTAAATGTTCGAATGCGTCGTCGTAGCGCTCTAATTTTTCGCAATAACGATAGGCGGTGAAGTGCAGGTAATGCGTGTCTTTCAAGTCAACTTCGTTACTCGCAATTAGCTTTTTAACGGCTTTCAGGTCAGCGTCGATATTGCTGCTGTGTGCTGATCGATTCCAATGTGCAGCGGCAAACGACGGTTTGATCTCCACAGCTTTATTGAAGCAAGCTTTGGCATCTTGAAAGTTGCCCACATCATTATGGAAGCGCCCCAATGAGTTCCAGCTAAGTACATTGTCTGGGTTTCCTTGGGTTATTGCCTCAAGTAAGGCGATGGCCTCATGATTGCGAAACATGTGTTGAAGTGCGTTCATCTTCCATGAGAACGACGTGGTGCAACTTGGTATTCTCTCTAATCGCGCGCTGGTAAGATCTAATAATTGCTCGAACATGAACATATCAAATAAGGTTTGATAAAAACTTTCCAGTAACCGCTCAGCATGCGGGTTTTCATTGCTAAGGTTTAGGTAATAGCCTAATGCTCTCGGCAAGTCTTGCTGCGCGATGCTATCGAGCATATGGATTGCCTGTGACTCGGGAATGGTTTTTCGCTCACCATTTTGCATGTAGACAATTTTCTTTTCGTTGGTGACTGCTGTCTTCGAGGATGAGGTCATTAGATTCATTGTTATCTTTTTAATCGCCGTTCAGAAGCTACCTGATAATCCTTCAAAAATGTAGACCTTAGAGTGAAATAAAGGAGTGCAAAAAAGGCAAGCAAGGCGTTAAACTCATTGCATCTTGTGCATACAGCTCAACTGCACGACTCGTCAACTAGGTTCATTAAATTGCGATGAAAGTACTATTCCTAACCAATCTAGCTTCTTACCATCAAATGCACTTTGCTAGGGCGATGGCGGCGGAACTCGGTGAGGCCAATTTTCGCATTGTATTTGAAAAGCCAACTAGTGCGGCTAGGGCTGAAATGGGTTGGAAAGACGAGTATACCGAACCTTACATTTTACGCTTTTGGCAATCTGAGGCTGAAGTAGCTGCGTGGATTGATCAAGCCGATGTTGTGATTCAGGGTCGTTTTCCGATTAAGCATGTTAAGCAACGTATAAGAGCCGGTAAGCTGACCTTTGCTTGCCAAGAGCGGTTGTGGAAAAAACGCCCAACACTAGGCCGCAAGCTCTCGAGGTTGGGGCACTTCTATAAAAATTATATTTCGGTTGATAGGTCAAACTATCACTTCTTGGCGATCGGTGGTTATGCTGCGCAAGATTTAAATCAGTTGGGTTTTTTCAAAGATCGCAGCTGGCAATTCGGCTATTTTATAGATGCTCCAGAATATCAACCAAGGCCTCAACGTGAGGCGGTTGAGTTACTTTGGTGTGCTCGCTTAAGCGAGGTAAAGCAACCCAGTAAGGCGCTTGATATATTAGTTGGCTTGCAGCGCCGAGGTATTAAGGCAAAACTTACAATGCTTGGAGACGGGGTTTTGCGCGGCGCCTTAGAAACTGAGATTAAGGCCCGCAGTCTTAGTGGTTCGGTTGCTTTAACCGGTTGGCAAACGCAAGATCAGGTGCGAGCTCATATGGCTCAAGCTGACCTATTTTTGATGACCAGCCATCACGGAGAAGGCTGGGGATTGGTGGTTAATGAGGCTCTCAGTTATGGCTGTGGAGTGGTCGCTGATCAAGAGCTTGGTTCGGCCATTTGGCTAGTAGAGCCGGGCGTTTCCGGTGTGTTGTATAGTGAACAGAATTTGGACGCTAAACTCGATGAGTTAGCACACTTAGGCCGAGAAGGGATACTAGCGATGGGCAAGGCTGGCAATCTGACTATGCATGACCTGTGGTCTAGTAAGGTTGCCGCGAAACGAACCATTGCGCTGTCTAAATCATTGATCGAAGAGGGCTCTGCAGCAGCCAAAAAGCTTTTTATTGATGGTGTTGCAAAGTTTATCGGCTAACTTCAGATCTTCGCTACGATTTCTATTGCATAATCTGGGTTTGACGCAAAGACGTGTTAACGTTTTGCTAACTTATTTGAGGTTCTGACGGTATGAAAAAATTAATTATTAGTCGTATTTGCCTAGCGGCAAGTCTGTTTGCTTGTGCTACGAGTGCCTATGCATGGGGCGAGCGAGGCCACGATTTAATAACTCGAGTTGCGGTGCAAAATTTGCGCTCTATTTCAGACGACAATCAAGCATTGGTCAAACCATTTGTGGCGAGAAACCATATGCTCGGACATTTATCCAACGCTCCAGATATTGTCTGGCGTGCACCTTACATGACTGATCTTGAACGAGAGGAAAATTATTCGACCCACTTTATCAATTTAGAAAAGGTATATAAGGGGGTAACGCTTTGGACTGATCTGCCCGAAGACTTCGCGGTTTATAGTAAAGATGCGCTAGCCAGTGGGCATACCGCCGTTGAGGTTGGTACCGTGCCATGGCGAGTATTGCAGCTGTATTACGGGGTGGTTCAAGCATTGCAGCTAGCAGGCCACGCTGATGATAAAAAGGCATTGGAAGATAGTGTCAATCAGGCATTGTTGATGGGGGGGCTTATGAGCCATTTTGTTGGCGACTTAGCCAACCCTCACCACACCACAGCTAACTACGATGGCCAATTAAGTGGTCAACGCGGTCTACATGCGTACTTTGAGCATGAAGTGATAGCGCAGCTGCCGTTCGAGTTGAGTGCTCGCATTGCCAAGCAGACTAAAAAGAATTGGCTGACAGCGTATACTGAAACCGAGCAGCAGGCGATTTTGTCTGACCCGCAAAAATTAGTCTGGGCCTTAGTTGGCAATAGTCATAGTCGATTGCCTGCTTTGTTAAAGCTTGATAGTAAATACTCATTGCTGGAAAAAAGCCAAGCAGAGAAAGATCGTGCAAAACGTAAGCCTGTTACCGAAACCGCTCGACATTATGAGGATTTCGCGGTGGAGCGTTTAGCCGTTGGTGCCTCTGCATTATCGCAATTATGGTTATTGGCTTGGCAGCAAGCAGGTTCTCCAGATCTATCTAAGTTCCGTAGCTATAACTACCCGGTGAAGCCTGATTTTATTAGACCTGACTATTTCCTTGATTAAATACAACAGCGCGAGCTGGAAAGTATAAAAAAGCCGAGTCAGTTTCCTGACTCGGCTTTTCTTTTGCTATCGCACATGTTTACTACAAGTGCGCTCGTACTACCTTACCATTCGGCAGAAAGCTGCACATACAGCAATCGGCCACGCGGGTCGTGAGTTCGAGAATCAAAACCACCATTAGTGAAGACCTGTGGGGGTTGCTCGTCATTAAGGTTGGTTACACCAATAGTTGCCGCGTAATTTTCAGCGAAGTTAAAATTAACTTGTGCATCTAAGGAGCCAAATGAATCGACTTCTACATCGTTTTGATCATCGGTATATGAATCAATATATCGATACGCAAGACGCCCAGTGAAACGTGAGCCAGCATACTTTATGCCTGCTGTATAGCGTGTCTCAGGTGAGGGGCTACCAAAGTTAGTGAAGTTTCGATTACCCGCGCCTTCAACTTGGCCAGCTTGTGGGTCGTTAATATCGTAATTGAACACTTGGGTGTAATCCAAGAATGGCGTAACAATGCCGGCGTTGGTTTCAATATTGTAGCTAGCCGCAATATCAAGGCCGTCTGTTTCAATACTTGAGGCATTTACGAAGTCGGTAAACACAAACAAGATAGTGCCAGCTGGGCTACGCACAACACGTGGACCAGTCGGGTCAGCGTTAACAATAGCTTGAAAGCTTTCTTGGATAATCGCGTCAGTAAAATCAAAGCTCCAGTAGTCTAAATCTAAACTAAAATTACCAGGGTTGAACGACAGGCCAAGATTAAAAGCTTCGCTCTCCTCCGGTTGAATATCTCTACCGCCAGAGCCTGGTTCAAGGTTTCTCACCGCTGCAAACGCCGTGCCACCGAGAGGATCCGTTACTTGATTTAGCGAGGTGCCTTGGCCATTAGTTTGAAATTGACTCGGCGCTCGGAAGCTGCTTGAGAGACTTGTGCGAAGCGAAAGGGTATCGCTTGGGCGATATAGTAATGACACTTTTGGATCGATCGTATCGCCAATGTTGCCACCGTAATCCTCATAGCGTATTGCTGCGCCAAGATCTAGCTTAGGAGTAAGCGGGATAGAGGTCTCAGCAAAAACCGCGACAATATCTCGATCGGCGGCAAAATCAGAACTGCCAATGATAAAGGCGAAGCCATCCTGGTTTGATATGTCGTCGAAATCTCTAGAAAAGTCTTCTTTTCTATACTGAGCGCCGACGGCTAAGCCAATCGGACCAGCTGCTGTTGAACCGATGCTGCCAGATAACACGGTATCCACTACAATCAGTTCTGATTCGCTGTCGATTGTTTGCGTACCGATAATGAAATCGAGTAATGCTGGGTCGTTCGGAATCGCGTTGAAACTGCTAGAGAACGGGTTGAAGAATAGGCACGGTCCTTGACCTCGAGTGCCGGTTGCTGGGTCGCATCCGGCGCCACCCAAGCCGTTCAATGCATTTGAAAAACGCTGTGTAACGGTATCCTCGGTGCTTGTGATGTGGTCATTTTTAGAATAGCTAAGACCGGCATCATACTGCCAGTTATCAGAGCCTCTGAATGCCCCGCTTAGCTCAGCACTCAAACGGAAGGTATCAGATTCGGTTGTTGAGGGCGATACCGTACCGCCATTACCGCTGGCTCGACCAAAGAACAGTACCGGACCTAAGCTCGCCGGAAAAACGTTTCCGGGGTTATCGACAGGTACTACGGCGTTGCCCAGCTGCAAGAATGGGAAGGTCGGCGAGTTTCCACGTAGCGCTTCATTCTTAGCGTAGGTGGCCTCGATGCGAAGCTCGTCGCCACTGTCGAATTCATGCGTCATTGAACCAAATAGATTGATGCGTTCTTCCTCAGGCACTAAAGTGAAGAAGTCACCGAAATCAAAACCACAAAAGCCAGCTTGGAATGGTAAACCAATGGAGTTGATAATCGGTTGTAGATCTGCCCTTGGTAATGGGGTGCCGCCTTGGGAAGCACAGCCAGTCGGATCAATAACCGGTAATGCTCCTAACAAGAAGAATGCACCTGGATTACCCAGTGACGAGGTGTCGTCTTGAGGTCGACTCAATCGACGTTCCTGAGTGGTCAGCTCGCTGCGATCGTAGTAACTTGCGGCTACTACATAATCGGTATTGTCGGTTCCCCAACCGAATTTCGCTTCCAAAGTTACATCTTCTTGATCGCCATCTTCAGTGACCGCAGCGTAGCGTACATTGACCGCTGAGCCTCTGAAGTCGTTATCGGTAATAAAGTTGACTACACCCGCTACCGCATCGGTACCATAAATAGCGGCGGCACCATCTTTTACGATTTCGACACGTTTAATTGCGATCTGAGGTATCAGAGCGTTAGTATCGACAAAGTTGACACCGTCATTGGTTAGCGCGGCGGTGTTTACTTGTCGCCGACCATTGAGTAGAACTAGGGTTGAGGCTACGCCGAGGCCACGAAGGTTAAAGTTTGACGTACCAACGGTGCCGTTTTGCGTAAACGCGTCTGGATTGTTTTGCGACCCAGCATTTATCGTTAGGTTCTGCACTATGTCGCCAATATTGCCTGCGCCGATATCGGCAATGAAATCGGCACCTAACACGGTAGTCGGTGAGGGAACATCACTTTGACGAAGCCGGCTTAAGTAGGTTCCGGTTACCACAACTTCCTCGAGTGTCGTTTCTTCGGCATCTTGTGCGTGCGTGTGGGACGGTATCAACGCCGCGATTGCGAGAGCAACAGCGCCGAGTTTAAAGGTCGTTTTGTGCAGTTTTGAGGGTGCAGACCCTAATGAAAAGAGTTCTTTCATTCTTTATCTCCTGATGGTTTATATTATTTGAAAGTGCGGTTTCTTTTTGTTTTTGGTGACCGCTATCTTTTGTTATATCAGTTTTTTAGTTAAATGTGCAAAAAGGCTGTCGCCTACTGGACGCAAGTCTAATAATGGCGTATGTAATCTTCTCGTTTAATGGCAAACATTTGCCGTTGACACTCATTTATTTTTTACTCGGGTTCTGCTGAGCTGAGTCCACACTAGTCCGTTAAGATTGCCTTAGTTTGTTACGGTCATCTTAGATGGCAGTGAACGTGAAGCAGCAAGTAAAAGTGCTATGCTTCTAATCATTTGCGACTTGATTAACTTACTCGGAACTTATGATGAAAATTTATCTCGTTTTATTAGGCTGCGTGAGCCTTTTCTTTACAGCAATGGTCAAGGCAGAAATTGTGTCTTCGGAAAAGACCTCTGGTGTTGAATTGAGTGCCGATTGGAGAACACCCAAAGCTGAATCAGTTTTGCTTATGCAGTTAGACTCAGGGAGGGTAGTGATTGAGTTGGCGCCGCAATTCGCGCCAAATCATGTTGCCAATATTAAGCAATTGGTAAGTGATGGCTATTTTGACGGCTCTAAAATTCTTCGTTCACAAGACAATTACGTAGTGCAATGGGGTGACCCAGACGAAGGTACTGAGCAGGCTAGGTCAATTGGTAAAGCTAGCTCTAAGCTAAAGGTCGAATTCTTTGCTGATCACAGTGAACTTAATTTTGCGGCTATAGAGAGCCGCGATGCCTATGCGGCCGAGGTCGGTTTCGTCGATGGTTTTCCGGCCGCTAGTGACGGTAAACGCGCTTGGTTAGCTCACTGCTACGGCATGGTCGGCGTTTCCCGCGGCATGGGCGCTGACAGTGGC